>ODAI014591457.1_pt1 | contig 16844 bp, 13 predicted proteins | sample 1539321 | NCBI WGS metagenome assembly ODAI01 (sample SAMN02144231, study PRJEB22623) | gut metagenome | biome: sheep rumen | host: Ovis aries | place: New Zealand | reverse complement strand
GGAAAAACGGAACATTGGCATGGTGTTCCAGAACTATGCTCTGTTTCCGACTATGAGCGTTTATGAGAACATTGCTTTCGGCCTGAGGGTCAAGAAAGTCAACAAAACGGATATTGACCGGCGTGTGAAGGAAATGGCAGGGAAAGTAGACCTGACAGAGCAGCAGCTGACCAGAAAGGTTGCAGAACTCTCCGGTGGCCAGCAGCAGCGTGTTGCGATTGCCCGCGCACTGGTTACCAATCCGGAAATCATCTGTCTGGATGAACCGTTAAGCAATCTGGATGCCAAACTGCGTGTGCAGCTTCGTGGTGAGCTGAAGGAAATGCAGCGCAAGTTCGGGATTACCACAGTCTATGTAACCCATGATCAGGAAGAAGCGCTAACGCTTTCGGACTGCATCACCGTGTTCAACAAAGGCCGGATTGAGCAGACGGGTACGCCCTATGAAATCTACAATCACTCGGCTACGGAATTTGCCTGCAATTTTATCGGGGACATTAATAAACTGGAGCCGTCTTTTGTCCGGGCGATTGCACAGCAGTCAAACCGTCCGATGAATGCAGAAAAGCCGACGTATATCCGACTGGAAAGAATTCATGTCAATGAACCGGAAAAGGGAAACCTGGTAGCTTTTGAAGGAACCGTACAGGGCCGGGAATACTTTGGTCTGTATTTCAAGTATCTGATTCAGGTTCATGGGCAGGTGCTCAAGTGCATTGAAAAGAATGACGGGCACAAGTATTTTGATGAAGGTGACCGCGTGACGGTTTCTCTGGATCCGGATCATCTGATGACCTATGAGGCAGGTGATCAGGCATGACTACGAAGCGTGCACTGAATCAGGGTCGAACACCGATGGAGCGGATGAAGATTGCTCTGGCCCGTATGACTCCGGGCCAGATGGTATTGATTCTGATCATGGCTGTGGTTTTCCTATGGGTGATTCTGGCTCTGATGATTGTACCGATCCTGAACCTCCTCGGTACGGTATTCTTTGAAGGTGGTTCATTTTCCACGGATACATTCAATAAACTTCTGAAATCCAAACGCGCCATGAAAGCGTTGCGGAATTCCTTTATTCTGGCGCCAACACTTTCCATTACAGTGGGTGTTGTCGGGATATCCCTTGTCCTGATTACCGAGTACTTTGATATCAAGGGTGCCAAGATACTGCGTCTGGGATACCTGACCACATTGATCTATGGTGGTGTGACACTGGTCTCCGGTTATAAGTTCATATATGGCAGTAACGGGATTCTGACCACAGCACTGAGGTCTGTATTTCCGGACATGAACATTAACTGGTTCCAGGGTTATGGAGCGGTACTTTTTGTCATGACATTCTCCTGTACATCCAACCATATGATCTTTCTCAGGAACGCCATGCGAGCGGTTGACTTTCAGACGGTCGAAGCTGCAAGAAACATGGGAGCAAGTCAGTGGTATATTCTCCGGCGTGTTGTGCTGCCCGTGCTGTTGCCTTCCCTGTTTGCGGTAACCATTCTCACATTCATCACCGGGCTTTCAGCCATGTCTGCACCCATGCTGGTCGGAGGAACGGATTTTCAGACTATTAACCCGATGATTCATGATTTCGCCAACATGACTACATCCAGCGCAAAAAGCCTGGCGGCAGTTCTGTCCCTGATTCTTGGCCTGGCGACCATGCTCCTGCTTGCAGTCATGACAGCAATTGAAAGACGTGGACATTACATGTCCGTGTCCAAGGTTAAAACCAAGATCATCAAGCAGAAGATTACCAATCCTGTCGTGAATGTCCTGGTTCACATTTATGCGTATGTGCTGTTTGTCATTTATGTGATTCCGGTAATCATGATTGTTCTGTTCTCGTTCTCGGATACGGTCCATATTCAGTCCAGACAGCTGGACTTCAGTACTTTCTCACTGGAGAATTACCGGTCTCTGCTTTCTGCCAACTCGGCTTACCGGCCTTTTGTGGTATCCATACTGTATTCTTCTGTTGCAGCAGTTGTGGTGGGGCTGCTGGTTGTGATGGCATGCCGGTATATTCAGAAACGCAGACATTCCATTGGCTCTAATTTCCTGGAGTATGGCCTTATGATCCCCTGGCTGCTCCCGACAACCATGATTGCATTGAGCCTGATGCTGAATTATAATCAGCCGCGCTGGTATATGTTCAACCAGCCACTCATCGGAACACTGATCCTGTTGCTGTTCGGGTATGTGATCATTAAACTGCCGTTTACCATGCGTATGACCAAAGCAGCTTTCTTCTCTCTGGATAATGCACTGGAAGATGCGTCAAGGAACATGGGTGCAGGAGAACTGTATACGTTCCGCAGGGTTATCTTCCCGGTTATTCTGCCGACAGTCATGGCTATTGCGGCCCTGAATTTCAATTCGCTGCTGACAGACTATGATATGTCCGCCTTCCTGTATCATCCGACAAACCCGACACTGGGTGTAAAGATCAAAAGTCTGACAGAAGATATGGGAACGAATCCCAATGGCATGGCGCTGACGTTTGTGTATGCAGTGCTGATGATGATTATATCCGGTGTCGTCCTGTATCTGGTCTATGGGCGGGGCAACCGGGATGACTTGAAGGAGTAATGAAGCGTGTTTGGACAGGAACGGTATGCTGACATCAATCGGCTTCTGAATCAACGGTTCGAGGACAAGAAAGTGCTGATTGCAGCACACCGTGGAAGCTGGCATGGGAATGTCATACAGAATACCACGCTTGCATACAAAGCGGCACTTCAGATGGGTGCAGACTTTGTGGAGACGGATACAACGATTACGCGGGACGGGGTGGTATATTCACTGCACGACGGTGTTGAACCCGTATTATTTGGTCCGCCGTGGAATGCACTGCATATGACCAGCCGGCAGCTGGAAAAATATGACTGTCTGAACGCACTCGGGGTACCATGCCTGCAACGGGTTGAACTCCTGGAAACAGTCTGCGCACCCCTCAATCACGATGAGCTGATCAATATTGGTCGTTCCTGGCGGGCCGGGGGAAAAGTGCTGGAGATTCTTGACCGGTTTCCTCATATGTTACATCAGGCGCTGCTGAAGGCACCGCTTCGTGAACGCTGGATTCTGGATCAGCTGAATGCACACCCAAACAAATATATGTTCATGCCGATCTGTTCCACTCTGAAGGAAGTGGAAGAAGCTTGTGCATATCCGGAACTGAATGTAGTAGGAGTTGAACTGATCGCAAAGACACCCGAAGATGAGCTCTTTTCAGACAGAGCAATTGCTGCAATCCATGATCAGGGGCTCTTCTGCTGGGTAAACGCACTGGTGATCACAGACTACGATCCCATGGAAGCGTTATATGGTGGCCTGGATGATGATCGTTCCATCGATCAGGGAGCTGAATATGGCTGGGGACGCCTGATGGACAAGGGCATTGATGTAATCCAGACGGACTGGCCCAGTCTGGTCCGTGATTATCGAGCAATCCGGTATCAATGAAAAACTGCGCACGCTTTGCGTGCGCAGCACTTTTTGTTGCAGGATTCAGAAAGAGGACAGAAATTGAGCACAAAAGAAATACTTGCGGGCACTACAAACCCATCCAAACAACTGTTTTTTCAGCATCTGTTTCATGGTACCCAATGCAGAATTCTGACTCCGGCACAGCTCGGGATTCATGAAGAACCAGAGGAAACAGGCAGAACGCCTGTGGAAAATGCTATGGAAAAAGCCATGTTTTATGGATGTTATGCAGAGAATGTAATCACGACAGATTCGGGGATGAGGTGGGATGAGCTTCCGGCAGATGATTCGCGTCAGCCGGGACTCCATCTGCGGACGCCGTATGGAATCCGGCTCAGTGATGAAGAAATGCTGGCATACTATTCGGGACTGATCCGGGGCATTGGCGGCAAGGTAACAGCATACTATCTGGATGCTTTTGCCATGAAATCAGGTGGCCGATACCTGCCCTTTGAACCGGAAAGGGAAGAATTGCTGAAAACAGCATTTGTCATGCGTGCACAGCCTGTGGAAGCGCGCATGCCCGGCTGGCCGCTGGACAGCCTTTCCTTTGATCAGGCGGGAATATCTTTTCTTGATCCGGCCAGGGGACGAAATATGCAGGATCAGTGGGGGTATATGCCGAGACTGCGCAGAACTGTGCTTGCTGTTTTTGGGCTTAAAGATGAAGTGGGTTGAGTTTGTACCCGTGTCATGATAAGATACCTGCGTTACGGGTTTGAAATTATAACCAAGAAAGGACGATGAATATGCGGATTGCACTTATAAATGAAAACAGCCAGGCAGCCAAGAATGGCATGATTGAAGCCTGCCTCAAGAAGGTTGTGGAACCCATGGGGCATACGGTGGTTAACTTTGGAATGTATTCAGCGGAAGATGCCTGCCAGCTGACTTATGTTAAGATCGGACTTCTGGCTTCGATCCTTCTGGAAAGTGGTGCTGTGGATTATGTTGTGACGGGTTGTGGCACGGGTGAAGGTGCCATGCTTGCATGCAACTCATTCCCTGGCGTGCTTTGCGGACATCTGTCAGATCCGTCAGACGGATTCATGTTTGCACAGATTAATGATGGTAACTGTGTTGCTCTGCCTTTTGCCAAGGATTTTGGCTGGGGTGCAGAACTGAAACTAGAGATGATCTTCCAGCAGCTGTTCGGGTTTGGGCATGGCCAGGGATACCCGAAGGAACGCGTTGTACCGGAACAGGCAAATAAGAAGATTCTGGACGGAGTAAAAAAGGTGACATATCGTCCGCTGACAGAAATTCTGAAGGATCTTGATCCTGAGTTCGTACGTTCCACACTTGCCGGAGAAAAGTTTGATGAACTGTTCTTCCCTTACTGCAAGGATGCAGCCATTGCTGATGCAGTCAGAGCAGCGAAAGCCTGAAAACCGGGTTTATGAGAGCCGACAGAGATTTCTGCCGGCTTTTTCTCTGCAATTTTCTCGGTGTGGAATTGCTGGGAATCAGGGAATGTGTTACACTGCTCAAGCCCTCAGGACAGGGAATGAAGAAAAGGAGCAGCACAGAACTTCATGAATGAGAATTTGGTCATCCGTGGGGCACGGATGCATAATCTGAAAAATGTCAGCCTGAGTATACCGAGAAACAAACTGGTCGTTATGACCGGGCTTTCGGGATCGGGCAAATCTTCTCTGGCGTTCGATACCATTTATGCAGAGGGTCAGAGACGATATGTGGAAAGTCTGTCCAGTTATGCGAGACAATTTCTGGGACAGATGGAAAAACCGGATGTTGATGTCATCGAAGGTCTGAGCCCGGCGATCTCCATTGACCAGAAAACCACCAGCCGGAACCCAAGATCAACCGTGGGCACGGTGACAGAAATCCACGATTATTACCGATTGCTCTGGGCACGTACAGGCATACCACATTGCCCGAAATGTGGCCGGGAGATCCGGCAGCAGACGGTGGATCAGATGGTGGATGCAGTTCAGACATTTCCTGAGGGTACAAGAATGCAGGTCCTGGCTCCGGTTGTTCGGGGACGAAAAGGGGAACACCAGAAGGTCCTGGATGATGCAAGAAAAAACGGGTTTGTCCGTGTGCGCATTGACGGAGAGATCTATGAGCTGGACGAGGCACCGGAATTAGACCGGAAGAAAAAGCACAGCATAGAACTGGTGGTAGACCGTCTCATTGTTCGCCCGGGAAAGGAATTTCAGAAGCGCCTGACGGATTCGATTGAGACATCAACAGTGAGAAGTGGCGGGCTTGTGATCATGGACATGTTTGATCAGGGAGAACTGCTGTTTTCCATGAATTATGCATGTCCGGACTGTGGAATTTCCATTGAGGAACTGACACCGCGTATGTTTTCCTTTAACAGTCCATTCGGTGCGTGCCCGGTGTGCTCAGGTCTTGGTGTGCAGATGAAGATTTCCCCGGATGCCATTTTTCCGAACAAGGATTTGTCCCTGAATGAAGGTGCGCTGAATGCGCCAGGGTTCAATGTGAGTGATGAAAACGGAATCGCAATGCAGTATCTTCAGGGTATGGCACAGAAATACGGGTTTAGTATGGATGTTCCGGTTAAGGAGCTCCCGGAACAGGCGATGCATGCGATTCTGTATGGTACGGGGGACGATAAGATTGAGGTTCAGTATATATCAAGTCGTGGACCTATGACCTATTCCTCTACATTTGAAGGTGTGATTCCAACTATGGAGCGCAGATATCGCGAGACGACGTCTGACGCCAGCAAACAGATGTATGAGGATTATTTTGCTGAAGAGGTATGTCCTGCCTGCCGGGGTCGTCGGCTGAAGCCCGAAGTGCTGGGGGTGACCGTTCATGGGCGGAATATTTCAGAAGTCTCCGATTTGAGCGTGCGTGACAGTAAGCAGTTTTTTGAACAGCTGCCGGAGCAGTTTTCACCCAAAGAAAAGATGATTGCAGCCCCGATTCTCCGGGAGATCATGGCACGACTGGGTTTCCTGGATGATGTTGGCCTTGGCTATCTGACACTGTCCCGGGGAGCAGCAACCCTGTCCGGCGGAGAGGCGCAGCGCATACGCCTGGCGACACAGATCGGCTCAGCTCTTATGGGAGTACTGTACATACTGGATGAGCCATCCATTGGTCTTCATCAGCGGGACAATCAGAAACTGATAGATACACTGAAGCATATGCGGGATCTCGGAAACTCAGTAATAGTCGTGGAACACGATGAGGATACAATGCGTGCAGCAGACTGGATTGTGGATGTCGGGCCGCGTGCAGGTGTCCACGGTGGCGAAATCGTTGCCCAGGGTACGGTTGAGGATATTATTGCATGTGAACAAAGTCTTACAGGGCAATATCTGTCCGGGAAGAAGTATATAGCGTTGCCGGCTGTGAGAAGAAAGCCGACAGGTTATCTGACTGTCCATGGTGCAGCAGAACACAATCTTAAGCAGATTGATGTCAGTATACCACTGGGTGTCCTTTGTGTGGTGACTGGTGTCAGCGGTTCGGGAAAAAGCAGTCTGGTTAACGAAATTGTTTATAAAACCCTGGCCAGAGACCTGAACCGGGCAAGACTCCGGCCTGGGAAATATGCGTCCATGGAAGGCGAGGAAAATCTGGATAAAATCATCATGATTGATCAGAGTCCGATTGGCAGGACACCAAGATCGAATCCTGCAACATATACCGGCCTGTTTGACATGATCCGTAAGATTTTTGCCATGAGTAGTGAAGCAAAGGCCAGGGGATACAGAGAGAACCGTTTTTCTTTCAATGTCAAGGGTGGCCGCTGCGAAGCATGTCAGGGCGACGGTCTGGTCAGAATAGAGATGAACTTCCTGCCGGATATCTATGTTCCCTGTGAAGTGTGTGGTGGCAGGCGGTACAACCGTGAAACGCTGGAAGTCACATACAGGGGCAAGAATATCTATGATATTCTGGAGATGACCGTTGAAGAGGCCATGCATTTTTTTGAAAACCATCAGGCAGCCATGCGGAAGCTGGAAACTCTGTATGACGTTGGTCTGGGATACATGAAACTGGGTCAGGCAGCAACAACCCTTTCGGGCGGCGAAGCACAGCGCGTAAAACTGGCAACAGAACTTTCCAGAAAATCAACGGGCAGGACAATCTATGTGCTTGATGAGCCTACAACCGGCCTGCATTCAGAAGACGTATCCAGCCTTGTAAAAGTGTTACAGCGGCTTGTAGAGGCCGGGAACACTGTGCTGGTTATTGAGCATAACCTGGATGTTATCAAGGTTGCGGATGCAATCATTGATCTTGGGCCGGAAGGCGGCGATGAAGGCGGACGTGTTATAGCAACCGGTACACCGGAAGAAATTGCAAAAAACAAAAAGTCATATACTGGTCAGTTCCTTCAGCCGGTTCTGGACAGAGCCAGAAAACTGCAACAGGTGAGTTCCGGTGTCTGAAACGACCAAACTGACGTGAATCGCGTCCCAGTTGTCAGTTTCTGTACTTTCAATGCACAGCTGTCCGGTTTATGATACAGCTACAGCAGGGGAGTAACCTGACGCGATCTGCGTGGTTTGTGACCGTCAGGCCGATGCGGGAATACCTGCATCCGGCACAAACGAAAAGGTGAGACCTGTACCGGTGGGACCTGGTGCAGGGACTTGTTCCGCATCGGGTCCTGTACCGGAACGGATACAGCAAACAGTATAAGGCATATGAGGATGCGGGCAGATGATTCTGACCGGAATACTGTTTCAGCTGCTTATTCAGGGTGTTGTTAGGAGTGAAAGCTGTTTTCTTCGGAATGGCATTTTTCCATACTTTGGCTTAAACGGAGCTGGAAGTACTGATGCTGCGTACGAATCCGCTGCACTATTTCTGAACAGAAAGGGTTACAGATCATCATTTATGGATCTGAAGCCCTTATTTTGTATGATCATACTGCCGAAAAGATGCCTTGACGACGGTAGATGAACTTATTACAATGGTCCGACCATGGAATGTCTTCAGGAGGACTGGATGAATGGAACCCGTGATTCAGGGTGAAGAAACCGAGAGCATACTGGAAACCCTGCAGCTGGCAGGCAGACTGATTATGGAGAACGGCGGGGAAACATACCGGGTTGAAGAAACAGTCTGCAGAATGGGGCACGCATTTGGCCTTGAGAATGTTGAAAGCTTTGCTGTGCCAAGCGGCCTGTTCATCAGTTGCAAGACCCGGATGGGTGAGGTCAAGACCGGAATTCAGAGGGTATACCGGGGCGGTACGAATCTGGAACGTGTTGATGAGGTAAACAGGATCTCCCGTCGGGTAGAGCACGAAGGAATGACCTGGCAGGAAGCCCAAAAAGAACTGGCAGCCATTCAACGGATGAAGCAGAGGTCCTGGCTTTTTCACATGATCGCGTCCGGGATCTGTGCTGCTGGGTTTGCTGTGATGTTCGGCGGCAAGCTGGTGGATGCATTTGTTGCCTGTGCTGTGAGTTTTCTTGTGGAAGGCATGTCTGGTGTATTGGGCAGGTTTCATATGCGATCTTTTGCTGCAGTGCTTGCAGGGAGCTTTGCCTCTACACTGATCCCCATGACACTCCAGTATTTTACAGGTGTATTATTGACGGATGCTGTGATTGCAGGCGCGTTAATGCCACTGCTGCCGGGGCTGTCCATGACGAATGCAGTACAGGATACCATGCGTGGTGATATCGTGTCCGGGGTTTCGCATTTTTCACAGGCAGTACTTACCGCTTCGCTGATTGCGGTTGGTGCGCTGTGCGGGACTTACCTGATTCGGATGGTGACAGGGGGTGTCTGATTTGTTGCAACTGCTTGTGATCCTAGTATCATCATTCGCTGGCACAATAGGATTTGCATGTCTTCTGCATGCGCCGATGAAGACTGTGTTTCCGGCAAGTATAATCGGAGGAATTGCCTATACATTGTACTATTTTCTTACGCTGCAGAGCGTTCCGGAGGCAGCGGCGATGTTTGCAGGCACACTTTGCGGAACCTTGCTGGGACAGGCGTGTGCCCGGAAGATGCGATGTATTTCAACAATTTTCACAACTCTGTCTATTGTTCCCATGGTGCCGGGCCTTGGACTGTTCCGGTGTATGGAACTGCTGGCACGCAATGAAACCGATGAAGGACTGGCTGCCGGAATTGGTGCCATGACGGCAATTGCCATGATTGCGTTGGGAATGGCAGTTGGAACCTATCTGTTCAGGGTGTTTGCAGGCAGCCGAAAACAGCAGTTGCCAGATCGATAATCGAAAAACCGTCAGCAGAACGTTGAATTTCTGCTGACGGTTTTTGTGTCGGTTATTTGTTAGGTACGGGATTGCTGGAGTAAAGCTTCCGCTGGGTGTCGTTTCCGGCAACACCATCGACTTTCAACCCGTTCCTGGCCTGGAATTGTTTGACGGCCTGTTCTGTGCTGTAGTCATATTCAGCATTTCTGCTTGTTTCATATCCAAGCTGCAGCAGTGCATCTTTAAGCTCGAGGACGCTTTCTCCACTGTCTCCTGGATAGAGTGTGGCGAATGTCGTAGCAGGTGCCGCTTCAGGAACTGCGCTGGAAGAGTAGAGCTTTTGCAGAGTTGCATTGCCTGCGATTCCATCGACCGGTTTGATCTCATTCTGAATCTGGAATGCACGGACAGCATCTTCTGTGGTTGAACCGTATATACCGTCCACACTTCCATCGTAATATCCAAGCTCATACAGTGTATACTGCAAGTTCCGAACAGCATTGCTGTAGGTACCCGGATTGAGTGTGGAATAGGTTGTGGAACCGGAAGAAGTTGAGTATAAAGCTCTCTGGGTTGCCGGTCCGGCCTTCCCGTCAGTCTTCAGATGCCGGCTGGCCTGGAAGGAAATGACGGCTGTGACCGTGGCGTTCCCATAACTGCCGTCAATGGAACCGTTATAGAAACCGAGATCTTTGAGACGTCGCTGCAGGTCCCTTACTGCAGTACCGGTAGAACCCTGTTCAAGAGTAACATACCCGGTGGAAGAGATTTGTGTTGATGTGGATGCAGGTGATGCGGCATTACGGGAATCTGCGGCGGAGCTACTGTACACACTGGACAGTGTGTCTTCTCCGGCAATCCCGTCCACTTTCAGGCCGGTGGCCAGCTGGTAAGCCATGACAGCCGCTTCGGTTTCCCGGCCATAGCTGCCATCTACGGAACCCTTGTAATAACCGAGTTCACGGAGACGTCGCTGGAGTGCACGGACTGCCTGACCTTCGGCGCCTGCTTCAAGCTTTTCACCTATGGATGCTGCTGCATTGGAGGCTTTCGGGGCGTTGGATGAATACAGAAGGGAGAGTGTATCTGGTCCGGCTATACCGTCTGTCCAGAGATGGCCGGCACTCTGGAAGGCTCTGACAGCGGCTTCAGTGGCACTTCCGTAATCGCCGTCAGCTTTTCCCGCAAGCCAGCCGAGCTCTATAAGTCTGCGCTGCATCTGCGTCACGGAAGAACCCTCTGACTCAGAACGGAGGTATTTTTCGGTATTAGGAGTTGATGTAGGCCTTGGCGTTCTGGTGGCTGTGGGTCTTGGCGTAGGTGTTGCGGTTCGCCGGGGTGTAGGCGTTGCGGTCCGTCTCGGGGTACGTGTTGCTGTGGGTTTGGGAGCGGCGACAGCACTGGAACTGTTCATCTTGCGAAGCGTTTCCGTGCCAACCTTGCCATCGACTGTCAGGTTGTTTGCTCTCTGGAAGGCCTTTACTGCGTTTTCGGTTGCGGTGCCGAATGAGCCGTCTACGCTGCCTGTATAATACCCCAGGGTTTTCAGCCGCTGCTGAACCGTGCGTACACTGGAACCGGAAGAGCCTTTTCTCATTGCGGTGGGCACCGGAGAAGGCGTGGAAGTCGGTCTGGAAGTGACTACCTGTACTGTCCGCAGAGGTGCCAGAGTAGGCGTGGCGAGAACCATGAGTGTCGGGCTGCCGGTAGCGCCAGGCACCGTTGCGACAGGTGAATCAGGAGTTGTAATGGAATCCCAGCCATCCCAGTTTACAGTGGCGTGCGGGTCTGCCGTTGGGGTAGGTGTTGGCGTAGGGGTAACGGGGACGACTGTCTGGAAAGGAAGCCGGCTTTGCCCGGCTGTAGATTGTGGCAACGAAGTGATTTCGTCAGGTGGAATATAACATGCGCTCAACATCAGTGCCAGGATGATCAGGATTCCGGCCAATGAAAGCGTCTTCCATCGTGCAAGTATTTTCATATATATACCTTTCTGCCTGATTTGAAAGGAATACAGGCGGTAATCTGGCACTTTATTTTACCCTTTTCAACCTTCCTGTGACAAGGACTTTTTTCTTTGCGGCTGTAAAAACACGGTTACACGACACAAAAACAAAACAGAGCCGGATTTTACGGGTCCATTGCTTTCCGTGGTGCTTCGTGCTATGCTTTTGACCGAGGTGAAATACATGTCTGAATGTACTCATGACTGTTCCACTTGCCAGAGTAAGTGTGAGCAAGCTGATTTGAGAGCACCCATGAATGCCTATAGCAATGTCAAGCATGTGATCGGCATTGTCAGTGGCAAGGGTGGCGTAGGAAAAAGCCTTGTAACAAGTCTTATGGCCGTGGAAATGCAGCGGCGTGGACATGCGGCTGCAATACTGGATGCAGATATTACAGGGCCGAGTATTCCCAGGGCTTTCGGTGTTGAAGATAAGGCGATGGGCAACGAACTTGGAATTTTGCCGGCACAGACTGCTGGCGGAATCCGGATGATGTCCACAAATCTTCTTCTGGAGCATGATACAGACCCGGTTGTCTGGCGGGGAAGCCTGATTGCGGGGACGGTAAAACAGTTCTGGACAGACGTTGCCTGGGGAGATGTGGACTACATGTTTGTGGATATGCCTCCGGGAACCGGGGACGTTCCGCTGACGGTTTTCCAGTCGCTTCCGGTAGACGGGATCATTGTTGTGACAAGCCCGCAGGAACTGGTGGACATGATTGTTGCAAAAGCAGTCAATATGGCCAAAATGATGAATGTTCCGATCCTTGGGCTGGTAGAGAACATGAGTTTTATGCTGTGCCCGGACTGCGGACGGAAGATTTATCCGTTTGGTGAAGGAAAGACTCTGCGTATAGCAGAGGAACATTCAATACCTGTCCTTGCACAGATTCCAATGGACCCATCAATTGCTGCATCGTGTGATGCGGGCAGAATTGAGTCGCTGAGGCAAAACTGGATGGATGGAGCTGCAGATATGCTGGAAGCTCGGTTTACAGTCTGAATATCAGGCCGCGACCCTAAAGGCCGCGGCTTTTTCTAAAGGAGGTACGGCATGGCAGATCGTCCGATTCACGACATGCTGCAAGCAGCGGCCCTGAGGACAAGAGGACATATGCCGGGGCATGGCGGTCTGGCTCCGTTTCCTGTGGGAGACCTGTATGAGCTTGATACAACAGAGACAGATGCAACCGACGATCTTTACAGTCCTGTGCACGCGATTTTGGAAGCACAGGAGCAGTATGCTGCAGCGGCGGGCGCAAAAGCAACTGTTTTTCTGCACAATGGTTCCACACAGGGAATTCATGCCATGCTGGAAGCAGAACTCAGGGATGGGGATACAGTCATACTACCCAGGAATGCACATCTGTCTGCACAGGCGGCATGTATAATAGGAGGACTGAGGGTCTCCTGGATTTGCCTGAGACAAACCCAGGACGGGTACAGTTATATTGCAGAGGATGATGTCCTGGAGGCTTTAAAGAAAACGCCGGAAGCGAAGTGTCTGCTTCTGACAAGACCCGATTATTATGGCGGCTGTATTCCGCTTGAGCGAATTGCGAGAGAAGCCAGACGGAGAGGGGTCCGGCTGGTAGTGGATGAGGCACATGGCGCACATTTTCCGTGGCTGAATGGGATATCCAGTGCCGGAGACTTCGGGGCAGACTACTGGGTTCAGTCTGTGCATAAAACTTTGCCGGGACTTACGGGGAGTGCAGTGCTCCATGCGTCCAGTGCTGCGCATATGAAATCGGCTATGCGTGTGATACGGAGAGAACAGACATCATCTCCAAGTTTTCTTCTTTTGCAGTCTGTTGACGACAGTCGTGCATATATGGAAGAGCGTGGGGTCAGGCATCTGGAGCAACTGGCGCAGACATTACAGAATGTAAAACGGAGTCTGAGCGAAATAGGGTACGGAAATCCTCAGGAAGCGTGGACAAAGGAAACAGGGTACTGTTTCGATCCGTTGCACCTGGTTATCCGTGCACCGCAGGGCGGTAAAAAGCTGATGAAACAGCTCTCTGAGCTTTCCTATGACGTGGAAATGGCGGACCGGAACCAGGTAGTATGTCTGTATGGTGCAGGCATGCAGCCCGAAGTGGTTTATCGGCTTGAGTCGCTGCTTAAGCGTGTTCGGGGCTTTGGCAAGGATGCTGCGCTTTCTGATACTCTGCCACCGATTCCTGAAGCTGTGATGCCACTCCGTGTGGCAGCCCTTTCCGACACGGAGTATATTAATTACAGACAGGCTCAGGACAGAATCTGTGCTCAGGCAGCCGGGCTTTATCCGCCTGGTATTCCGCTGGTTGTGCCGGGCGAAAAGATCAGCAGAGAAGTAATTGAAATTCTTGGAAACAATACGCCGAATGATCGCTTTGGAATGGAAGGAGACATGATGCTATGCGTCAGGCAGTAGTCTTTGATCTTGATGGTACACTGACTCAGAGTGAGGAAGGTATTTTTAACAGTATCCGCTATGTGGCGGAACGGATGGGCTATCCGGTGCCTGATGCAGAAGAACTGAGGAAGTTCATTGGCCCGCCTCTTCATTATTCGTTTGTGAATTTCATGGGTATGAATGATACACAGGCAGTGGAGGCTGTCCGTGTTTACAGAGAGCGGTATGTTACGACCGGACTGTTTGAAAACCGAGTGTATCCGGGAATACGCAGATTGCTGCGGACTCTGAAGGCAAATGACGTTTTTGTTGCTGTTGCGACCGGAAAACCACAGTCGCCATCGGAACGTATTCTGGAGCATTTTGGTTTGAGTCATTTTATCGACCGGGTAGTCGGACCGGATATGGATACAAAGGATGCCGATAAGGAAAAACTGATACGGAAAGCATTGCCGGAACACTATGATCATGCGTGCATGGTGGGTGACCGAAAATTTGACATTGAAGGCGCCAAGAGAGCAGGTATCGGTTCCGTAGGTGTGGGCTATGGATACGGTTCGAGGGAAGAACTTGAACAGGCAGGCTGTAACATCTACGCGGAAACGGTAGAGGACCTGATTCAAGCGTTGTGTGCAGGCATGCCGGTTCCAAGAGGACAGTTCCTGAGTATGGAAGGCCTGGATGGGAGTGGAAAGAGTACTCAGCTGACCATGCTGAAGGACCATCTGTCCAGATATGGATACGAACTTGTTGAAAGCAGAGAACCGGGTGGCTGTCCGATTTCAGAAAAAATCCGTACACTGATCCTGAGCAGAGAGAATGCAGAAATGACTGCACAAACAGAAGCGTTACTCTATGCTGCCAGCAGGGCACAGCATGTTCATGATGTGATACTTCCTGCTGTAAGGGATGGAAAGCTGATGATTTGTGATCGCTTTCTTGACTCATCCGTTGCTTATCAGGGAGGCGGGCGTGGCCTTGGTGTGGAAGAGGTTGTGGCAATGAACACCTACGCGGTGGGGACACTTCGGCCTGATGTGACGGTTTTTCTTGATCTTCCGCATGAAGTGGCTCTCAGCAGACGCATGCATGCAACTACGCCTGACCGTATGGAAATTGCCGGTGAAGCTTTCCATGCCCGGGTGGAAGATGCATATCATGCCATGATTTCGAGAGAGCCTGAGCGTTTTGTGGTTGTGGATGCTTCCGGCGATGTGCAAACAATTGCAAAGACAGTTGCGGAGAGAGTCATTGAACGCCTTAAGGAGATGGAATAAGAACGTGTCAGCGCGTGTGGTTGTCGGTATGTCAGGAGGTGTCGATTCATCGGTTGCGGCACTGCTTCTGAAAGAACAGGGGTATGATGTAATCGGCGTTTTCATGAAAAACTGGGAAGAAAATGATGAGAATGGCGTATGCACTGCGGAAGAGGACTGGCAGGATGTGCGCAGTGTCTGCGATCGTATAGGGATTCCTTACTATGCTGTGAATTTTTCAAGGGAATACTGGGACAGGGTGTTCAGTTATTTTCTTAAGGAATACCGTGCGGGAAGAACACCGAATCCGGATGTGCTGTGCAATCGGGAGATCAAGTTCAAAGCTTTTCTGGACTTTGCGATGCAGCTTGGTGCAGCGCACATAGCGACAGGCCATTTTGTGCGCACCAATGAGCAGGGCGATCTGCTCAGAGGAGTTGATGCTGGCAAAGATCAGAGTTACTTCCTGTACATGGTTCACAGCGGCCAGCTGAAGAAAACTATTTTTCCGGTGGGTGGCATGACAAAGCAGGAGGTACGGGCGATTGCCGAACAGCATGGCCTGATCACAGCCGGGAAGAAAGATTCAACAGGTGTCTGCTTTATCGGAGAACGGAATTTTAAGAAATTTCTTTCCACTTATCTGCCTGCCCAGCCAGGCGATATGACAGATCCTGAAGGCCATGTAGTGGGCAGACATGACGGGCTGATGTACTATACGCTGGGTCAGCGGCGAGGCCTTGGGATTGGTGGATGCGGTGACGGAAGAAGCTGGTTTGTAATTGGAAAGGATCTGGACAACAACCGTCTTCTTGTAGCGCAGGGAGAAGATCACCCCATGCTGTATTCACAGGAGTGCGAAGGTGAGGATCTGACGTGGGTGCGTGAATCTCCGGCGGCAGAGGGAACCTGGCTGGACTGCACATGTAAGTTCAGGTATCGTCAGAAGGACCAGCCTGTCAGGGTGTGCTGGAATGGGACGAAAACACTGATTCATGCACTTGAGCCGCAGAGAGCAATTACACCCGGACAGAGTGCGGTATTCTATCAAGGTGAAATCTGCCTTGGTGGATGTGTTGTAACGAAGGTGCTGGATGCTGGACACGTCGGAATAGCAAACAAAAACTGAAAACTTGCGTGCAATGTTCGGAAAACCGGAAAAAGCATAGTCATGTATAAGGTTAGATGCAAAACACGAGATATAGTTATGTCTATACAGAACAAACCCAAGGTTTGCAAAAAGAACAGGACATTGCAGAAAACCTCATAACACGCCCTAAAATGCGTCCGTTCGGCTTCGGCTGAATTATGAGAAAAAAGTCAAAAAACTTCAAAAAACAGCTTGACAGGGAAAAGAGATGGTGTTATTATACGCAAGCTGGCTCGTGAGAGACAGCGGATGAACCTTGAAAACGATACAGAGAGAAACGCAGAAAGAGACAGCAGATTCCGGAGAGATTGAGTTGTCGAGAGGCAACTTGATATAAAGG
>ODAI013899157.1_pt1 | contig 16844 bp, 17 predicted proteins | sample 1539321 | NCBI WGS metagenome assembly ODAI01 (sample SAMN02144231, study PRJEB22623) | gut metagenome | biome: sheep rumen | host: Ovis aries | place: New Zealand | reverse complement strand
TACCTGTCCCTTAGGTGTGCCTTAGGTGTCCCTACGATTTGTAAGGGAAATGAAGGGGAACGTAAGGGGAACATATGGTTCACCTAACAAGAGAAACTTGTTTCACACTTTTTTTACAGAGCGGCTTCCAACCGTACAGGTCGAAAATTTTTCTACGCGTACAAAAAAATCGCCCATTCCTGAGCGATTTTAAAGGACAAATGGATGCGTATTCACGAATGGCAGGCTTATCGTATTTATATGACCGCTGAATACTTGCATCCTGAATGCGAAACAGACCAAAAAAGGAGCAGAAATTGACATAGAGCAAGCATCACAATAAGACAGAAGATAATTCAATAAAGGCAAACAATTAATATCGTTGAAAAATCGTAAATTTGCATCCTTTTCATTACTAACAATATTTTTAAAGAACAAGACAATGATATTTTACTGATTATTGTACACAATCCATAATCATGAGTTTTTAATTCTGAGCATAAGGGTAAACACGTATTTGCTCGTCATTGTATAAACAAATAACCATTGATGAATTTAGATAAACTTTTCAGAGACAACTATAATGCTTTGTGTGTGTATGCACTACACTATGTTGATGATATAGATATTGCGGAAGACATTGTAATGGAACAATTCGTAAAACTTGCTGAAAAAAACGATTCCACGCACACTATTATGCATCCAGACCGCTATATGTATCTTATGATTCGTAATGCATGCATAGACTTTCAAAAGGTAAAAGGATATTCTATGTACGACATGGAGATTCCAGATGTGATAGACGATAATATTGACGACATACGGGAAATATGCGAACGAGAAGCACGACTGTGGAAACAAATAGACAAACTTCCCCCAGCATGCAAGAACATTCTTTTAATGTGCAAACGTGACAACATGAAATATCAAGAGATTGCAGACAAACTTGGTATATCAGTCAAAACGGTGGAAGCACAAATAGGAAAGGCATATTCAATTTTGAGAAATAAGGCGAAAGAAATATATATGTATTTGTTTGTTTGATTCACGAATAAGGGTAATCATATATTTCACAGTCGTATATAAAAAATATAATATGAAAGGTCTTAATGAAAATGAATTGCAATTTATTGCAAAACACTATAAAGAGGGTAGAATAGACACAGAGAATAAACTTAAGCAGTTTCGTAAAATGACAGATCACACATCTATCATGTCAAAACGCTTGCTTGTAGCAGCCTCTGTATCTGCTGTGTTTGTTCTTGTTTTTGCTTCATTCCTTCTTGTAAACTACGGCAAAGAAAACTTTGCCAGTCATAATTCCGAGTTAAGCGGTGATACAATACATGAAAAGAAGGCAGATAGTACCGTCGTGTTCCATTTTGAAAACGAACCGATAAATTCTGCCTTGAGTAAGTTATCGTCTTACTATAATTGCAAACTGACCGCAAACGACACGACCAAATACGTGTCTGGTGATATTCAGGCAGAATCGTTAGAGACAGCTATAGAAGCACTTGAACAGACCTTGGATATAAAGATTTGCAAATGATGAGAAAGTCAAATATTTTCATTTTACTGTTTGTGTTTCCACTATTGATATGTGCTCAAAACATATCAATACGTCAAGCTATGGACATAATACAGAAAAAACATGACTTGTTTTTTGTCTATGATTCGTCTTTGGATATTGAGAACATATACAGCGACTCTTCTTTTGTCGGATTGTCTGCAGACAAAGCCTTGGAAAGTATATTTAAGAATACTCCGATAAAATACAAAAGACGTAAAAACAACGTATTACTAAAGGCTTGCAAGAAAAACTCAAAGAATGAATATATTGTAAACGGCACCATTGTCGATGGTGATAGAGAACCACTGATAAATGTTTCAATATATGACATGGAAACTCAGAGTGGTATTTTAACTGATGAAAGAGGATGGTATAGCATGTTTCTTTCAGAAGGACATCATAAGCTGAAAATTACTTGTTTCGGATGTAAAACAATTATTGCTGATATTGATTTATCTGGCAATATGCGTAGAGACTTTGTCATGACAAATGAAATAGAGCTTCCTGAAGTAATGGTGACAGGGGATATGAATTCACCATTGTTGACCACACAGACTGGAAAAAAAACATTGACACATAATGACTTGAATCGTGAATTCTCACTTTTGAGTAGTCCGGACTTAATAAAAACTCTTCAAAGAACATCAGGAGTGTCAACAGGTGTGGAACTTGCATCTGGATTATTTGTTCATGGTGGTAACTGTGATGAAAATATGTTTTTACTTGATGGTTCATCATTATATCAAACAAACCACTCCTTAGGATTGTTTTCTTCATTTAACACAGACATAATTAAAAATGTTGATTTCTATAAGAGTGGCTTCCCTGCAAGATATAGTGGAAGGGTATCTTCCATAACAGACATTAGGACAAAGGACGGAAACATGCAGAATGTAAGGGGACTGTTATCATTCGGAATGATAGACGGCAGATTACTTGTTGAAGGTCCGCTATGGAAAGAACGAACTTCATTTTGTGTTGCCATGCGCCGTAGTTGGATAGATTTACTTCTGAAACCTACATGCTCATTGCTGAATTCATCAAATGAAGACGGCGAAAAATATTCATACGGTTATGCATTTCATGACATAAATGCAAAAATTACACATCGAATGAAAGGTGATGGTTCTTTGTGGCTTAGTGTATATTCAGGAAATGATTGTTATAGTATAGAGGATAATAGCACATGGTCTTCATATGTAACAAACACTAAAAATGAATTCAAGTGGGGAAATTTTAATGCCACAATTGGTATGAATTTACATTCTGGGAAATTGACAGAAACAATTGCAGGTGTATTTACTTACAGCCATTCCTTGCACAATTATGATGAGGAGGACGCATATCATGTCGATAACAACATAGTATTTCGTAATAGTCTTGACATTAACAAGAATAGAACACGTTTATATGACATGGGGGTGAAAACAGATTTCACATGGAAACCTTCAACGTTTCATACAGTACACTTCGGTTTAGGTTACCTCAACCACATATTCAATCCTCAAACAATAACACAGTCTTTCTTTTTTAACAATCCAGATGGTTCTGCAGATTCCTTAAATAATGAGATAATAAATAAAACTGCTTCAAATGAATGTTCTGTATATTTCGAGGATGAGATGAGACTAACATCAACCATGTCCATGAACGTTGGTTGCAGCTATACAAATTTTGTTGTAGAGAAACATTTCTACAATATTTTCGACCCACGTTTTGCCTTTAAGGTTCAGGTAAAAGACAATCTGTCATTTAAGATGTCATATACGAATATGTCGCAAAGCATTCATCGTATTGCATCTTCTTTTCTTGAGATGCCAATGGATTTCTGGATTCCAACAACAGCAAAGATACCTCCAACAAAGTCAAAACAAGTGTCTGCAGGAATATATTCTACATTTGGAAAAAAATTGACAATTTCTATGGAAGGATATTACAAGAAGACATCTAATATCCTTCAATATAACAAGTGGATGGGAATACAGCCATCTGCAGCATGCTGGGATAAACATATAACAGAAGGTAAAGGGCGTTCTTGGGGTGTTGAACTTGATGCTGAATTCAAGTCAAATAAAATGTCTGCGTCCTTAGCATACACTTTATCTTGGAGTGAACGCTTTTTCCCTGAATTGTGTAATAAATGGTTCTATGACCAATTTGACAATAGACACAAAATTAATATTGCTTTCAATTACAATTTCAACAATAATATTTCTCTTTATACAGTATGGACATTTCATGACGGAAACAAATTCACATTGCCAACGTCATGCATACCAATGCCACAAATGCCTGACGAATCTGAAAATATTGAAAATGGATATGTATATACAGAACCAAACAATTTTAAGCTTCCTGCATATCATAGGCTTGATATAGGAATGAATTTTAAGCATTATACAAAAAAAGGCAAGGAACGTATATGGAATGTGAGCATATATAATGCTTATTGCCATCTTAATACAATGTATGTACAACTAAAACATAACGAGGATGGAAGTTTCTCTGCAAAATCAAAAGGATTTGTACCAATCATACCATCTATAAGTTATACTGTTAAATTCTAAAACAATATGAAGTTATTTGTATATATAGTCTTGTCTATTTGCCTGTTATCATGTGGGGATAGTATCGACCTTGATCAATTAAATGATAATAGTCGTCTTGTTGTTTATGCATTTCCTACAAAAGGTGATTCCATCGACATTTATGTGTCGGCAAGTTTACCTATTACTGGAGGAAATACGGAATTGAATTCGACAAATGTTATGTGCACAACAAATAACAGAAACGATTTTGTGTTCTTACGTAACGACACTAATATAAATGGGGTTAAGGTTAAAAAGTTTTGTGCTAAAGGCAAACACTCTTATGGTGATACAATACGTATTATTGCGAATGCAACGGATTATCATGAGGTATGTGGACAAACAATCATCCCTTATCCCCGAGAAATTCAAACAGCCTCGCTTGATAGCATTTTCTACAAAGGCAATCAATATGTTAGAACTCGTATCCTTATTGAAGATAATAACGAAAGTAATTATTATGCTATTAGATTGGCAGGATTAGTATTTGGCGATGATTCCATTGCAAAAAAAGAATATATGGAAGCAGAGACAAGTGTAGAACCACTATTTAACAATAATCTGGATATCAATTTCAATTTTGGTACAGAAAACGAATATTACCACAATATGTATATATTCGACGATAGCTCTTTTAAAAATAATAAAACAACTATTCGTTTTTGTACTCTGAATCAAAGGTGGATAAAAGCATATTGTCCACAACTATTTACTCTATCAAAGGAATTTTATTTGATGCTTCATTCTTTTAACAATATTTGTAATAATGATTTTGCTTCACACGGTCTTGCTTTTAGCTTTATGACATATAGCAACATACAAGGAGGTTATGGCTGTGTGGCTGGCTATAGCCGTTATGATTTTGATTGGTTGAAATGAAAAAAAATGAAAAATCACATAAGGGGATTTAGATTCTTCTCCGTCATAAGTATGTATTAACAATTAATCAAAAGTTATAATATGGGAAAAATATTTAGAACAATTTTATGCATTTCTGCATTTTGCCTTAATGCAAATGCGCAGAACATTAAATTCGGCATACATGCAGGTATAGCCACATCTGGATTAATTGGAGGCGACAAATACCAAATCTATGACAGAGAAAACAAACTTGGTTTTGAAGTCGGAGGAGATGTGAAATATAATATTTATCATGGAATTAATCTGACCTCAGGAATTAATATCTTCCAATACGGAGGAAAGTTCTCGGTCATGAGTCCGTATGTTAATAACATGGGACAAAGCGTAACTGATTTCCCAGAAGTTAATACTAATGTTATCTCTTTAGAAGTTCCTTTGAAATTCGGCATAGACTTGAAGTTTTCCAATGCTTTAGTTTTAACACCAAATATTGGTACATATTTCAGATATGCAATTTCTTCTGTACAAGACGACGTTGTTTCAAATGGTAATACTTCAGAAAAATGGAATTGCTTAAAAGATTACAATAATGGAGCATATCACTTGGATGCATTAAAGCGTTTCGATATAGGTTTGCAACTTGGTGTAGATGCAACACTCTCAAACCATTATGTTATCGGATTTAATTATAAACATGCTATGAGTGAAAGCTCTAAACAATTTGGATTAAAGAGTCATTCTTTTGGAATGACATTTGGTTATTGTTTTTGAGGAGCTTAGTTTTATTTTAGAGTAATAACACCCTTAAGGCTACCTTTTTTAGAGCACTTTGTCTTTTTATATCAAAGACAAAGTGCTCCCTTTAATTTAGAATCTCTTGTTCTTCAATTTTCAAAGTACGAAAATTAACAATTTACATTGAGCAATCTTAAAAAAGATTGTGTTTCCAGAAGCCGTTACTCCATCTTATCTCTGGTGTGCCGTCCTTGTCAAAATTGATAGGAAGCCACAAGTGGAGTGAGTTACTAAGATGCTCTGGATTCCAAATGTCAGCCATGAATATGAAGCGTGACTTGGTGCCCTTGATACCAAGTGACTTTGTGTCGAGGATATATGTACCCTGTGCGCCGAATGTCTTGTTGGCAGGGAAGTTCTTGTATGTAGCATTTGCTCCCGTAAATGGAGATGCGACTTGAGTCCAAGGTCCCCAGATGCTCTTACTTTGGAACATACGAGCCTCATTAGGTGCCCAACCTGTGCAACCAGAGCATATCATCCAATATGTGCCATTGTGCTTGAGAATAGTTGGTGCCTCGTTCTGACCACCAGGTGCAACCATGACATACTTGCCAGTGAAGTCACTATAGTCATCATTAAGTTCACTGATGAGAAGTGTGAGGTTCTCCTGTGATGACGTGATGTGATAAGCCTTGCCGTCATCATCAATATATACAGTCATATCACGGCTCATCTGTCCACTTTCAAAATCACGCCAGAGATACATACCCCTTTCTGTCTCCTGTCTCCACTCAGGTGTCCACCAGTCTTTCCAGTCATTTGCCTTGGTAGTCTTGGCGTATGCAATCTCCTGCTCAGTCATGTTGAAAGGCCATCTGCCTGCATGAATACGTGTAGAACGAAGATAACGGAATGGACCTGTTGGTGAGTCACTCTCTGCAAATGCAACTCGTGCAGCTTCATAACCCTTACCCTTCAGTTCGAGATGGAAAAGCATGATGAACTTATTGGTTTTACGGTTGTAGATAACCTTTGGACGTTCCATGATACAACCACGCTCTATGTCGTGACCTTTCTGCTCTAACACGGCAAGTGCAATGCCTTCGTCCTTCCATATCTTCAGGTCCTTACTTGAATATACGCCCACACCAGCCTCGGTAGTGAAGCCACGGTAAGGACGGTTCTCTCCGTACCAATAGAATGCACCCTTATACTTGATGATGTTACCTCCGTGTGCGTTGATGTGTTTGCCGTTTGTGTCTTGCCAAAGTTCTCCATTCACTTGTGCGTTCAAGCCAAGTGAAGTGGCACATAGTACCATAAGCACTAATAGATTGCGAAATGTCTGTTTCATATTTGTGAGTTTATGAGTTTATAAGTTCTTGAGTTTTTTAGTTATCGCTGATTGATTATCATGTGCAAAATTCGGAATAATTATTGACATTCCATTATTCGGAACGCATAAATTTGATATTATAGATTTGAAATGTTAATATTGGCAAGACATTTTTAGGTTCATATATTCCATCTATATATGCAATTAGGGGTAAGCCATATTACAAGACCTACCCCCAATCAATTATTTTATATTTTTGGTGACTACAGCATTATTTATTCACAAACAGCACGTACTGGATAACCGACAATACGACTTCGAGGCATTACTTCATTGCCTTCATCCTCATCCTCTATATAATCAGTCAAGAACAGAGCATAGGCTTCTCCACAATATGTATAAAGAGAGGAGGACCAAACACCACCATATCTGAATTTATTTCTATGTGACAAATAATACCCAATATGCTCTTCACAAACAGGAATGAATATATGAGGATTAGACAGAGAGTAAAAATTCAATGGAGTATCAACACGATATTTAACTTGTCCCATATCCGTTGGATAAAGTGCTTTATACACAATATAGCCCTTACAATTTGAGCCATTATAACCATCAGTCCACACCCAATAACAATTATCAAACAGCTCCTGCAATTCGTCTGAGGTTGGCATTCTCCATTTACCTCCCCAGTTCTGAACAGCTGCGTCATCATCAGGTTCAAGAACAGTTTTCCCATCAACTACAATTCCAAAATTAGAATCCAAGTAATACTTTGTCAATGTAACATTACGTTTTCCATTACACCATTTGTAAGCTTCCCAATCATATAATTTCCTAACATAAGATGTCTGATTGGTATAATTGTAATTTGTCAAGTTTGTCACATCTTCTTCACCATATCCCTTTGTCTCGCCCCAAGCATAATACTTTCCATTATCGTATGGAGTGTTTGCACCCACATTCATTACAGCCCACTTCAAACCAGAAGGGAGTCCAAGGTCAACATATCCATAGCCGTTCTCATAGCCATCACAAGGATAAACAGAGGCTGACAAGGATGCAGATAACCTATAAGCCTTGCCTGCGACAAGTGTCTTGCTTTGACATGTGGCAACATACAGTTTATGTTCTGTGGTTTCTGCCTCAATGGTCAAATCACCCGTGGTGGTTGGAAGTATAGCCACATACAATGTAATTGTTTCATCCGCAGATGACGTCCTGACATTGTTCAAGGCAAGATTCAAGGATGAGAATTGAGTCAATGGTTCTATCTCACCCGTAGCAGCATTCATCGTTGCACTTGATACGAAGAAGTCTGACGTTGAGCCATACAAAGACACCCTTTCCCACTTGGCAGCTACAGGCATAGTAAGTTTCAACTGAAGAATGGAAATGGCATGTTGAAAGTCGAACACAATCTGGCGAGTACCATCAGCCGTCGTCTCTATCTTATCTGATGATGGAGCATACATATAGTCGTATTTCTTACCAATGGTTTCAAGAGTTCCATCCTGTCCTGTTAGGTCTAAAGGCACTTCCTTGTAAGTCGTTTCCGAAGCAAGCGTACCATCGTATGGACTATAGGCAGCATAGGAATTGCCGTTCTTCAAATCCCAGCCAGCACCATCAAATGAAGCAAAGTGAGCGTCTGTGTTAGGGGCAACACGCAAAATCTGCTTTGCCTGACTGTTGGTTGTTGGTTTGATAGGAAAGACACCAATAGCATCGCCATCAGCCCACGTAAACATAATTTTTGAATCCGTAGCTGAGAGTGAGGTACGAGTATCGTTATCCCATTCAAAAGGATGACTCTGAAGTATTACCTTGTCGAGGTTGCTTTCGGAATGATTGTTCTCCATATCCACCAACTCCGAAGAACACGAAGCAAGTAGGAATAAAGGGATAAATCTAAAGTACTTTTTCATCGTTAGTTAGTTTTTAAGTGTCGTTTTTGAAGTTTTATTTTCCACACACAAAGTTATTACATAATTTCCGTTTGTGCACATAAAAGCGTATAAAAGTAAAGAAAATATGGTTATTTATTGATTATAGTCAAAATGTCTAAAATTTTAGATTGTAGATTTGAAATGTAATGGGGATTGTAGATAATTTTGTGGTGTTTGTAGATAAGAGAGGAAGGCGGTATTGTGTGAATAAGATATAATTCATACTTTTGCGTCGTGAAATAAAAAATGCTATCAGGTACTAACAACAAGACAAGTGTAAAAGATGACTGTAAAGAACTTAATCATGGCATCGTTGTTACTTACCTCATCACATGCGTATGCTGATGGTGGCAAGGCGATGGTGCTCAAATCAACTAACGAGGCAACACAGAGTTATGCCGTTTCCAATATCTCGTCTGTGAAGTATGAGAATGGAAAAATGCTTCTTACTCTAAAGAATGGAAGCGTACAGACGTTTAGCGTGTCAGACATCAAGTCAATGACCTTTGCTTCTGTTGCAACAGCCATAGAGTCAATGACTAATGGTGAGGCTAAGCCTTTCACCATATATGACGAGAGTGGCTCTCTGATAGTAAGTGGCGTTACGGATGATGAAGGAAAATTTGACATGCCAATAAACCTTCGAGGGGTTTACCTAATCAAAGTAGGTAACGTGGCTAAGAAGGTAGTGGTGAAATGAACCTCTGTGAGGAATTAAGGGTTACAAGCTATAGTAAAAGAACAGGAAACAATGAAAAGGATAATGGCTACGATGTTGATGGCGGCTTCGCTGTCTTCATTTGCACAGGATAATCAATATGACGCTCTCTACATTGTGATGAACAATGGCGTCACCAACACCATACCTCTTGGTAATGTGAATGAGATAACCTTCAACGAGGCTGGCGACAAGCTTATTGTCAACGGAACATGGGAGGTGAGTCTTGACGAAATAACGGAACTCACTTACGGAGCTACAGGAAGTGAGTTGACGATAAACTACAACGGAACGGAGGCAAGAGCCGTAAACCCATTCTTCATGGATGGTGTGAGCGTAAGCGTGAACGGTGCCGACGTTGTGGTGAATAATGAGAATACAACGGCTGAGATAAAGACCGTGTTGAGTGGTGAGACAAGCAACGGATTGTTCCAGTACAACGGAACATACAAGACTTCCATAGTCCTCAACGGGCTCTCGCTCACCAACACACGAGGAGCAGCCATAGATATACAATGTGGCAAGCGCATTGCACTTGACATAAAGAAAGAGACGGTCAACACTCTCGTTGACGGTAAGAACGGCGAGCAGAAGGCAGCCCTCTACTGCAAGGGACACCTTGAGATAGACAAGGCTGGTACGCTCAACGTGACAGGCAATACTGCACACGCCATTTCTGCCAAGGAGTACATCAAACTCAAGAAGTCTGACGGAACAATCAATATCCTTGGTGCCGTTAAGGACGGAATACACTGCAAACAGTATTTCCTTGCCAATGGCTTCAAGGTGAACATCAACAAGGCTGGTGGCGACGGCATAGACGTGGAACTCGATGGCGAGGCAAACGAGGATGGATATGAGGACGGAAGCCTTAACATCAACGCTGGCACGTTTACCATCACTTCATCTGCCGATACCATCAAGGGACTCAAGGCTGACAGCGACATCAATATTGCCGCAGGAACACTAAACATAGCTATGAGCGGTAATGGAAGCATGGGCATGAAGGCTGATAACAACATCAATATTGGTTTGTCTGATGACAGCACTGGTCCAGCACTTACAGTATCAACATCAGGTAGTTCATACTCTGACACATCGAGCAGCACAAGCACTTTCCCTTGGGGAGGCGGTGGAAATCGTCCTGGAGGAGGCGGTCCTGGTGGTGGCGGAATGTTCGGCGAGAGCACAGGAACATCTTCCAAAGCAATAAAGGCAATGAATATAGTCAACATTAACGGTGGCGACCTCACAGTGACTACACAGACTGATGGTGCAGAAGGTGTGGAAGGCAAGCAAGGCGTCAACATCAACGGTGGCAAGCTTTACCTCAAGTGTTATGACGACTGCATCAACTCTGGTGGCAAGATATTCTTCAATGGCGGTACAACTGTGTGTTGGTCAAACGGCAATGATGCCATTGACTCCAACGCAGGAACAAGAGGCGCAATAACCATTGCAGGTGGCAATGTCTTCTCTTACTCTACCAAGGGTTCGCCAGAGGAAGGATTTGACTGTGACAATAACTCATACATCGTAGTAACTGGCGGTATAGCCGTAAGCGCAGGAGGCTCACAAGGTGGTGGAATGGGAAGTTCATCAAGCAGCATCGGCTCAGCATCACAAGGCTACTACCTCGGCTCTTCACCATCAAGTTACAGTTCAAGTAGATATTATACGCTTTGCTCAACGGACGGAACGGCAATATGTACGTATAAGTTTGAAGCAAACTGTTCTAACTCATTGTCATTACTTACAGCACCTAACCTTGGCAAGGGAAGCGTAACAGTAAAGTATGGTACAAGCAAACCGACGGCATGTAGTGACAGTGTGGGCGAAGTCTTCTGGATAAATCCGACTGTAACAACATCGGGTACTACAGCAACTATAACAGCTAAATGACGCAATACAAAAAAACAGAAAACTTAATCATCGCTGGAGTGTGGGTGGTGATATTTGTCCTGCCTGCGCTCTATCTTTACTACGTCTCTGTGACTGACGAGTCTGAGTTCGACAGTTTCGAGTTGTGGCAGACTTGGAAACTGCTCCTGCCATACGCAGTGATATTCTGTACGCATCACTATCTGTTGCTACGTCTCTACCACAAGCATCACTATGTCATCTATGGGCTGACACTGCTTATGGTCATGGGATGCTACACCATGTACCTTATCACATTCCGCCCTGACCTGCCACGCAAGGAGATAATATTTCGTAAAGGATTTGATCATCCACCTTTCGATGCACCACACGGCCACTTCAATACACCACCATTCCATGACAAAGGTATGCCACCACGCATAAGGCATGATGACTTCGGCAGGAGGTACGGACGCAATGAGCAACTTCATCCGTTGGCACACCATCATGACAAGATAGGTCCTAAGTACATACTATTGCGTGCTCCACTCATGGGACGAATAGTCATTGCACTCCTGATGATGGGTGTTGACCTTGGCATAGTTTCACTCATCAATGCAAGTATGACACGAAGCCGACTGCTGACACTGGAAAAGGAGAAACTGAAGATGGAACTGGAGTATCTGAAGTATCAGATTAACCCGCACTTCTTCATGAACACACTCAACAATATCCACGCACTCGTAGATATTGACCAGGAAACTGCCAAGCGCACCATCATAGACCTCTCAAAACTGATGCGTTACGTGCTCTATGACAGTGGCGAGAAGTTTGTACCGCTCGACAAGGAAATACAATTCATACAGCTGTACATCTCACTTATGAGGATTCGCTATTCGACAAATGTTGACATACAGGTCAGCACTCCCGACAACATGGGTAGCGTGATGGTTCCACCGCTCCTGTTCATCTGCTTTGTGGAGAACGCTTTCAAGCACGGAGTGAGCAACCGTCAGCACAGTTTCATCAACATATACGTCAGCTACGATGACTCTCACGAACATCTCTCGTTCCTCTGCGTCAACAGCATTATGGAACAGACAAAGAAGGACAATCACCACGGCATAGGCATAGAGAATGCACGTAAGAGGCTTGAACTCATCTATGGTGAGGACTATGTGTTAAGAATAAAGGAAAACGAAGAGAAGACATTTGAAGTATGGCTACAGATACCGATATCACAACAGGCATAAGATGCCTTGCAATAGACGACGAGCCTTTGGCTCTCTTGCAGCTTAAGGCTATGATAGAGCGCACACCATACCTCACTCTCGTTGAGGCTTGCAGCGATGCTATTCAGGCTCAACAGGTATTGGCACAGCAGAGTGTGGATGCAATATTTGTGGATATCAACATGCCTGAGCTTAATGGTCTTGACTTCGTAGCTTCACTCACCAATCCGCCACTCGTAGTATTCACCACAGCATACAGCGAGTACGCACTCGACAGCTACAAGGTCAATGCAGTTGACTACCTGCTCAAGCCGTTCGGACTTCTTGAGTTCCTACATTCGGCAGAGAAGGTAAAGCGTCAGTACCAGCTGTTGCAGGCAGAGCAGAACATACAGCCAACGGACGACAATGTGCTCTACCTCAAGGCAGACCACAAGGTGGCACGTATCAATATCCCTGAGATAAAGTACATAGAGTCAATGCGCGAGTATCTGCGCATCTATCTTGAAGGAGGTGAGAAACTGATGACGCTCATGCCGATAAGCAAGATAATAACGATGATAGACAATCACGGCTTTGTCCGCATCCATAGGTCGTTCATCGTCAACATGAGCAAGGTGGCAGAAGTGGCAAAGAACAACGTTAAGTTGATTGATGGTACAACTTTGCCGATAGGTGACTCATTCAAGGACAATGTAAAGGAATATATACAACCTAAAATCGTTTAGGTATGTTTTCATAGTAGATCATTTGAATAGTTTATATGATTATTGTTTTTACAAAAGTATGGCTCCTTTCTTGTGAAAGACGGGAGCCATTTTTGTTTGTACCAGAGGCACAAACTAAAGATTTAAGATTTAACATTCAAATTAACTATCCCATAACCACATCCAATACCATCATCAGTACAAAACCGATGGCAAAGCCAATGGTACTGAGATTAGAATGTTGACCACTTGAAGCTTCTGGGATTATCTCCTCCACTACTACATACAACATTGCACCAGCAGCGAAACTCAACATATATGGAAGGATTGGCAACGTGACTCCTAAGAGTAACATAACAACCAATGCACCGACAGGTTCAACCACACCACTTAATGTACCTATGACAAACGAACGCCAACGGCTTTTGCCAGCCGTGCGCATAGGTATGGACACGATTGCACCTTCAGGAATGTTCTGTATAGCTATACCAATAGCAACTGCCATAGCACTTGCAAACGAGATATTGGTCACACCACTGTTCACTCCAGCAAGTACCACACCCACAGCCATGCCCTCTGGCAGGTGATGGATGGTGACAGCAAAGGTAAGCATCGACGTGCGTGACAGATGCATCTTCATACCTTCAGGCTTGTCCGTACCGATATGCAAATGAGGAACGATGCTATCTATGGAAAGCAGAAACAGTATTCCTACGAGGAAGCCCACAGCAGCAGGCATGACAGCCCACTTGCCACTATCACTACACGAGTCAATGGCAGGAATAAGCAGTGACCACACAGATGCAGACACCATCACACCTGACGCAAATCCCAGCATGGTCTTCTGTGCCAGTTCTGGTATCTTGTCACGAATGAAGAAAACAAAGGCTGAACCCAGCATCGTGCCAAGCAGCGGAATGAGCAGTCCAATGATTATTGTTGCCAAATTAATCTATATTATTCTGAATAAAATTAGCACTTGCCATATTTGTTCTTTCTCTCGCAGTATCTTTCACACTGCACGCAGATGTCGTACCCAAGCATTGCTCCAAGTATGAAGTCCTCCTCAGGTGTCAACTCATGAAGAGGACGAGTGACAAACAGACGGATGGCATCAAGGCATTCACGACGACCAAAATAAATGTTAACATTATCACGACCTGCTGGTTGAGCAACGTAGTCTATTGACTGACTTTTTAGGCGAATGCAAGCTTGTTGTTCAAAGCGTCGTGGACAAGTGAAAAGAATCATCCTACGTACTCCTTTCTTGTATTCATAAATATGGTTCATCAATACCTTGATTTCTGATGGAACTACCATCTGTCCCACACCATTATCCATCATCATCTGTAACATAGTCCAATTGCAATATTATAGTGTTGGGAGAATATCTGCTATCCACGCATCAATACGCGAGTCTGTCTTGTCATCCTCGTTCACGTCATCAAGTGGCAAGCCAATGAACTTACCATCAACAAGTGCCTCTGAGTCATCAAAGGAATAGTCGTCAGTACCGACAGAACCGACAAAGTGTGCGCCACTTGTTTTGATTCCATTATACAATTCTCCCATTCCACCTACGAAGGTGTCACTATAAGAGCCACAGTCACCACAGCCGAAGAGGGCAATGGTCTTGCCTGAAAGGTCTGCTCCCTGCAATACCTTCAGACCATCATACCAGTCATCCTGCATCTCGCCAGCACCCCATGTTGATGTTCCGAGTATAAGGTTCTTGTTGTTACTTACCACGTCTGCAGTGAGGTTCTGTACATTGACAGACTCACATCCCAGCTTCTTGGCAATCTTGTCGGCAATAGCCTCGCATGTTCCTGTTGAGGAACCATAAACTACAATTGTTGCGTTCATATCCTTTATATATTGTTTACGTATTATCAATTTTTTGTTCCGATGATTGTGGCGTATGATGGTTTCTTGTAATGTACTTCGGTATCGACAAAACCAGCATCCTCAAGCATTGACTTGAGTTCCTCAGGAGGATAGACCACCATACCCTCTACCACATTTGTCCACTTACTGTCCGCCTCAACTACCTCAAGCATGATGGCAAATCGTCCGCCTTTTTTAAGGACTCTATGTACTTCATTAAAACACTTAGGCAGGTCTTGCCAGAAATATACAGTCTCAACAGCTGTCACGAGATTGAAATGTTCATCGTTATATGGCAGCTTGTCTGCCGTACCCTGTACCACGAACACCTGCTTGTCGAGTACATCCGCATTGACCTTACGGGCTTTAGCAACACTTTCCTCTGAGATGTCAATACCATAGACATGAGAATCCTTACTGCGTTTCAACAGTCGCTTTATCGTAGCTCCGCCACCACAGCCTATGTCAAGCATCGTCCAACGGTCTTCAATATTCACAAGGTCAAGTCCCCAGTTTGTCAGAGGTGCATGACACGTATTCATGAACTGGAGCATCAGTTTTCCCATGCGTCCTTTTGGATGCGCACAGTTGGTAAACAATTTGCTTAATAATCCCATAACCTATTCCTCCTTAATTGCTTTAACACTCTGGTATGCAAGGATGAATCCCACTACAACCAGCAATGGAAGTATAACGTACTGACCAGCATTGTCAGAAGGTATCTCCATGCAAAGATGAGCCACATTGAAGAGAGCAATGATGCAAGCCAGCGCTACATTTACATAATTTGTCCAATTCTTTCTGAACATCATACACAACAGACCACAGCAAGGGACAAGGAACGAGAGTGTCATCATGAATACTATCATTCCCTGGTCCACATTGCCATTGGCGTCCATTACTGCCATGTCCTTACCCCAGAACATAGGGAGAACATCACAAATGGAGTGGCAAGCAAAGCCACAAACGGTCGTTAGCCATAAAATAATAATCTTAATGTTTCTTGTCATAGTGCTTTGTATTATGAATTTGCGCTGCAAAGGTATGGCGAAAAAACGGATGGCGCAATACCTAAAAATGAGTGTTTTAGTCAGTTATGTAGGTAGCAGCATTAAAATATCCACTTCGTATTACTCGTAAATGAGTATTCATTCAAATCACATCCCGACTCATAACCCTTTATCTGTTTACGCTCAATGTATCAATATACCAATTAACAATTACTCATTGATAAGTAATTTTGTCTTTTGAATAAGTATTGTTACTACCAATTAGTTAAGTAGGTGTGCATAATTATTTTTACAATCCTTGCACCGCCTACTTAACTAATTGGTAGTAACAATACTTATTCAAAAGACAAAATTACTTATCAATGAGTAATTTTGTCTTTTGAATAAGTATTGTTACTACCAATTA
>ODAI010260096.1_pt1 | contig 16849 bp, 16 predicted proteins | sample 1539321 | NCBI WGS metagenome assembly ODAI01 (sample SAMN02144231, study PRJEB22623) | gut metagenome | biome: sheep rumen | host: Ovis aries | place: New Zealand | reverse complement strand
TTATCAACACGAACATATGGTGCCAAATATGTATCAACAGACGAAAACGCCTGGGCACCTGCGAATTCGTTTTGTAATGTTCCCAGGAAATTTACCATATGTGAAATAGCTGTTGCCATGTGCTTTGCCGGGCCACATTGCAAATATCCCGGAACGCCGTTGAATCCTTCGTATAACAATTCGCGCAAAGACCAACCCGCACAATATCCAGACAGCCAACCTAAATCATGAATATGTATAGATGCGCGTTTGTGTGCCGCCGCAATTTCTTGTGGATACAGGTGCAACCAATATTCTGCGGTCACGCGTTCGCTGGTGCGCAAAATCAATCCACCAATAGAATATCCAATGTTTGCGTTTTCTTTGACGCGCCAGTCAGCCTCGGTCACATAACCATCGATAACATCAACGGCATCAATGGACGCATCGCGAATTTCACTGCGTTTTTGGCGATATATAACATATGCCTCGGCTGTTTTGTATGCACGTGAATCCATCAGGGTTTGAACAACTGTATCTTGGATTTGTTCAACGGTTGGAATTTTATCAACAAATGCGATATCCAATTTATTCAATACAAATTGAGTAATTGTAAAAACCTGGGCATCATTTAATTCGCCAGTTGCCGCGACGGCCTTGGAAACCGCATTATAAATTTTACTGGCATCGAAATCAACCGTTTCGCCAGAACGTTTAACAATTTTTGTTTGTTTTGTGATAAAATTTAATTCACCCATATTTTCTTTCCTTAAATCTATATATAGTGTTTTTGATTTTGTTGATAACAATATATAGTATATAGAAAATAATCTCAACACAGAAAAAAGCAATTTTTTATATTTTTTTACTTGCATTAAAAAAAGGCATAAAATCCGCCATTTTTTTTATTACGAATCGTTATGATTTTGACACAAAACATGTATTTGTATTTAAAAAAACAAAAAAACATAAAAAAACACGATTCGAAAAATATAAAAAACACAAAATATAGTGTTGAAATTTATGTCGCAATACTATATCTTGACAAAATAAGAATAAAAAGAAATAAGATATTGACAAAAAGCGGAAAATGTATTATATATAATGTGTAAAGTGATAAAGGAAAGAATCGTGGCAGATACAAACAAATTTAATGATACAAAAACAAAGGCGTTATCACAAAACGCAATTGTTGATAATGTGCAAAATTTGATTAAATATTTTGAAAAGCGCGTATCTCCAAATATTCAAGATATTAATAAAAAAATAACTGTGTTGAAAAATAAAAAAGAATTTTTGTCTGGCAAAATGATGCAGATTATGCACGAATACGACAAATTTGTTTTCAACGGTGATGGTGAATTAAATACTGTGCGTGGCGATAATAAATTGGTTGGGTTTTATAAAGACCAATATGATAATTTTTCTAAACAACACCAATGCATACAAAACCAACTTGAAATTTTATACAATATCCAACAACAGTCTGTTATTTTGGGTTTGTTAAAAGAGGTTTTTCAATTGTTATTAAAAATACATGAAGTCAATGAAACTATTAGTTGGCAAACGTCTGCGGCATATCAATCTATGTCCAGGTATGAAAAAGACGATGAAAAAGACGAAGAAGTTGATGATTATAACCACACATTGGAAATGTATAATTCTCGGTTGAATAATTGTTGTGAACAACTGTTGGGTTTTGTGGATTTTAAAAATTATTTATCTGTGTTAAGTGCAGAGAATAACAAAAACAAAATGCATGGTGGCGCGAATACAAGGCAACACTAATTGCATACTGTCACAAATGGTGGAAACGACAGTTCCGTATTTACACCACGGTCCCCACAATCCATACAATTAAATTTTCTGTTTTGTGAATGTTCGGTCCCCATAATAATCGTTTTGCCAGCAACATCTGGGACAAATGTAATATATTTTGTATCTGGAAAACCAAAATATAATCCGGCATTTTCACCAACACATGCCGTCGCATCACCTGGATAACAGTTTGCATCATTTACCTTGGTCTTATCGGGCACACAATGTGCGATACATGTGTTTTCATCAACAATCATTTTTTCGCAAGATGTGCATGTTAATTTTCTAAAACTCATCGTTGCGCCACCACGACCAGGATTAACAGGCATCTTAACATGGGTGCATTTTGTGTTTGTTGCCGTTTTATTTGGGTCTGTCACACATTCCCACGTCATTGTTGTATAATTTAATTTAGCCATGGTATTTGCATCGCATTTGCGACTGGGGAACGGATCAACACATTCCCAAATCCCATCAACCATAATAGCCGTCTGCACAGAATTACATAATGGTTTTGTTGTGTCGTCTGCAACACAAGAATTTGTTGTATAATCCCACACTGTATCCCCGGGGCAACTGGTTTTTGTGTTGTATCCAACACACTGCCACCGACCAAAACGCAATATTTTTGATGTTCCAACCGGACATACAACATCATCAACATTTGGTGCGATAAATTGTGCGGCGGGGTCTGTTTGTGCAAATTGTGTCACATATACCAACTGGCCGTCCATCATGTGCATTTGATTTATCAAAGATTTTGGTATTGCGCGTTTTGTGACGGTTGAACCTGATATAATATATCCGTTTTGAAAAAGACCAAAACTGCCCGCATCGGCAAAATTTTTTTCCAATATAGTCATTGTATTATTAAATTGACTGTTTGGTATTACCCCAGATGTTGTGACAACATAATTATATGTTGTATTTCCGGCACAACCAGTAATATTCATACGTCTGTCCAAACAAATGATATCGGATTGAATAGCGTTTTGTTCAACACATACATCTTGGAATACGGTATTATGCAAATTTGCATTATGCACCGCCGCGGTACATTCAATAATCGCACGCAAATCCGCATATTTTACCGCATATTCGGCCTCTTGCGCGGGGGTTCGCACCGATGGTGCCGAAAATACATAATACGCCCCCAGAAACAAAGCAACCAAAAGCGTTAAAAAAATATTCATCATTCCCCCTTGCGATTTGTAAAAAGTGTAGGTAATATAAACATAAAAAGCAACAGGAAAACCATTTCAAAAAAAATAAAAGAAAATATTATGAAAAAAATATTCGCAATTTTATTGTTATCTGGGTGTGGTTTTACGCCGATGTTTTCTGGGGACGATATGGATATCTATGTCGAAAAAATCAATGGGATAAATGGTATAGAATTGCGTAATGCGTTAAATGCAAAATTTGGTGGTGCGCATTCTGATAATTCAATGTATAAATTGGTTGTGGATTTGGACGAACCATCAAAAACTTACAAGGGTTTGGACACAACCGGAACTGCCACCTGGCAGGCTGTAAAACTGACGGCACATTATAAATTATACGCTGGTGATGAAATGATTGCATCTGGCAATGAATCTGCGGGTGAATCATATACATTTGTGCGTTATTTGGTTGCGGCAAATGCGTCATATAATAACGCGGTTCAAAATGCAGTGTCGGTTTTGGCTGATAAAATCAGCAGTCGTGCAATCGCAGAAACAAAAGGGCGACAGACCAACAAATGAAATGGAAGGAATCAGATTTTAAAAGCGGAATAAAAACAGTCAAGGCTGTTTTAATTTATGGACCTGATGCCGGCCAGGTTGATGAATTGTGCGATAAAGCCATCGAAATTTTGCAGATTGACCGCGATAATTTGTTTTCCGTATCGGCCGATGAATTTCGTGATAAACAAGATGCTATTTTTGCCGAAAGTTGCAGTCCGTCCATGTTTGGTGGTCAAAAAATGGTTATCATTTCTAATGCCGGTGATGCAATGGCAAAAACAATCGGTGAATTGGTGACACATGCGGGATTATGTGCGACTGTTATCGTATGTGCGGGTGAATTGCGTGCCGGCGGTGGATTGCGTGCGTTGTTTGAAAATGATGACAACTTGGCGGCATTACCTTGTTATACCGATGATGCACGCACATTGGCAAATTTGATACGCGAAACATTGTCTGCCGCATCAGGTATAGAACAAATAACCCCAGATGCCATGGAATATATGACGACACATATGGGGGGCGACCGCGGAATTACACGTGGTTTTTTAACGAAAATTGCATTGTATGTTGGCGATAAAAAAATTGTAGAATTGGACGATGTTGAAAAATGTTTGCCTGATACATCTGGGTCGGATATTGATGATTATTTGTATTCTTTGACGGCGGGTTATGTTTCGCAAACGATGACTGCGCTGGACAGGTTAATGTATGATAATATTGAACCAAACATGTTAATTCGTATGCTGGATATTCATTTTAAAAGATTATTAACAGCGGTCGTTGATGGTCAATTTCCGCGTTTGTTTTGGAAGGTTTCTGACAAATTTCAACGCGCCACAAAAATATGGGCTGAACCCGACATAGATGCTGTTTTAATCAGGTTAAATGAACTGGAACGTCAGTTGCGCACAACTGGTATGCCACCAGAAATTTTATTGCGTGACTTTTCATTAAAATTGGCATTAAAAACAACCAGAATGGCTCAAAAGAGGAGGAAATAATGCTTGCGTCTGTATATGCACCCAAAGATTTTAAACGTTTGCGTGTGGTTGGTGATTTGGTGGCGCGTTGCTTTGATTATATTACACCGTATGTTCGCGCTGGCATTTCGACTGGCGAAATCGACAGGTTGGTCGCAGAATTTTTGCATGCAAACGGTGCGCGTTCTTCGGATTTAGGATACCAAGGATATCCAAAAAATATTTGCACATCTGTTAATGATGTTATTGTGCATGGTATTCCAAACGATAATGAAATATTAAAAGATGGTGATATTGTTAATGTTGATTTAACCGCAGAATTCAAAGGATTCCATGGTGATGCATCGCGTATGTTTATGATTGGTAATGTGTCACCAGTGGCGCGTGAATTGGTGCAAACATGCCAAGATGCGTTAAATGCGGCGATTGCAGTATGTGCCCCCGGGGTGCCATTGTCTGAAATTGGGAAAACCATAGAGGCTGTTGTTAAACCACATGGATTTTCTATATCGCGCGATTTTGTTGGGCATGGTATTGGCAAAGTTATGCACGATGACCCACAAATATTTCATTTTTACGATAAAATGTGGGATAGGGTTAAAATGGTTCCCGGATTGGTATTTACGATTGAACCAATGATAAATACTGGTTCGCCAAAATGTAAAATTGATGCAGATGGTTGGACGGCACGTACTGTTGATGGTGGGTTGTCTGCACAATGGGAACATACATTGGGAATTACCGAAGATGGTGTGACGATATTTACAGAAAAAATGGTGTAAAGCCAAATGGCAACATTGGATTCGCAATTTCGTAATGGACACAGGGAAAGATTACGGCAAAAGTTTTTAGACAACAAACTTGCCGAATATGAAAAATTAGAATTAATGTTGGGCTATGTTGTTCCACGTCGTGATATGCGCCCATTGGCACATGCGATGTTGGAACATTTTGGTTCGTTGTCAAATATATTAACGGCAAGATATGATGATTTAATTGAATTTCCTGGGATTGGTCGCAATGTTGCAATATTTATAAAACTGATACACGATATAATTTTAACTGGATACAGAAACGAATTAATCGAACGGCCAATATTTCACAGTGATAAAGAATTGCGTAATTATTGTATGTGGATGTTGGCAAGTAAAAATGTTGAAGAATTTCATGTCTTTTATATGGACGATGATTTGCGTTTATTGCAAGACCAGGTTCATAGTGTTGGCACCGTTGATTGTTCATCAATATATACACGCGAAATTGTAAAACGCGCATTGGAATTAAATGCGACAAATGTTTTATTGGTTCATAACCATCCAAACGATATCGGTAATTTTTCAACACCGGATATGGCCGCCACCGAAGAATTATATAACGCATTACAGCCATTGGGTATAAATGTTCGTGATCATTTATTGGTCACAAAAAACAAAGTTTCATCAGCCAAAGATTTAACTTTATTTCATTTTTAAAAATTAAATTCAGGGTCATCTGTTGCAGAATCAATAACTTCAAAAACTTCGTATTCTTCTGGCATTTGCGTGAATTCGCGTGTTTTTAATAAATCTTGAACTTGGGATACAGATATTTTCATAATATTACATTGGTTGATAACAAACTTTCCACCGCCTAAAAAATCGACAGCGGGCAATGCCAATGATAAAATACCAAACATTAAAACCAAAGCTTTTAAATTTTTTGCATAATCGTTTTTTGCACCGCGTAATAACACCGCCGCCCAACCAGCCAATAAAACACCTGTGATAGTGGTTAAAACAATCCATGCGTTTTTAATAAAATCCATCAATGGTGGCCAAATACATGTTGGATCAACAATGCAAATAAAACCTAATTGACAGTCTTTGACAATATATCCTGCCTGGGTTAATATTCGTGCAATTTCAGCCAATTCTTGCATGTTTTTGTTGCCTTATTTTTTTGCAGCAGTCGGGAAAAAGTCAGGTATGCCAAATTCTTCATCATTTGCGGCAACACCCGCCCAACCAAACAAATCGCCCATTAACCCAGAATCGTTATGTTTGACTTTTTTAAATGGTAAAATGTTTTTTAATTTTCCAATTCTGCCACCACGCGCCGAAGTTTTTGTGGTATTGACGATTTTATCTTGGGTTTCGGCAAATTCGTTTGCCAATTTTTCTAATGTTAAATCTGTTTCGTCTAAATCTGTTGCAACTGGCTCTATAATTGTTTCTTCTTTATCTTCGTGCAATGATTGTACCGATTGCAACAGTTTTTCCAAACTGTCATCTTCTTCATTGGTGTTGATTATTTGTGCTGGTTCTGGTTCCACAGTTGGAATTTCATCATCTATATCAGCAACATCAAAACTGATGGGGGATACACCTGTGTCGATATCATCTGTTTCGGTTGTGTCTTTAACAATATCCACAACATCGTTTGACAAGTCTGTATCGTTTAATACAGGTTCCGGTTCAGTCGATTTTTCGCCACCCAATACAGACAAAATTGGTATAATTGCATCGTCCGGTTTGTTATCAATATCTGTAATGTCTGCTTGGGGTTCTGGTTCGACAATTTCTTCGATTTCTGGGTGAGTTTCAACAACTTTCTTTTTTGCACGTTTGGGTTTAGCCTTTGGTTCCACTTCAACAACATCTTGTTGAATATCGACAACATCATCAATCGGCGTTTCAATCGTTGATGTTGATTCTGTATCCACAGGTGAGACATGGACAGAGGTTGTTTTTACGTTTTCGAATTTTTCCCCTAATGCATCTTCTTTATCAACCGGCACACCAAACAAAATGGTATCGCGCGCCAATCCTAATTCTTTGCGCACAGTTTCAAAAGCATCGCGCACATCGTTCATATTAAAAATTTCACTGCCAGAAATATAAATAATTTTTGTTTTCATGAATAATCCCCAATTCATATGTTTAAAAGTTTTTTGTCAGGCATATTATATCACATTTTATGGTTGAACGCATATAAAAAATGTCGTAAAATATGAAATATAATGACAGAATTAAAACAACAGATTTTTCAAGAATTAAATTCGCTGGAAAATGCGGTGCTGGGGCTGCGTTCGGACGCATCGGCATCTGCGCGCCAAACGGATTTAGAGGTCGCAATTTTGTCGGAACAGGTGAAAAATCTGCGGGCCCAACGTGTGCGCGCGGTTGAAATGATTGATAAAACTGTATCTATTTTGGAAAATTTAAAGAGAAAATAAAAAAATATGAGTATTGTGACCATACCTATTGTAAATAAAAATTATCAAATGGGCTGTGAAGACGGTCAGGAAGAACGTTTGATGGAATTGGGGCGCATTGTTGATGCGCGTGCGCGTGAAATTTTGGATAAAATTGGGCCACTGCCGGAAAATTCGTTGCTTGCAACATTGTGTATTGTGTTGGCTGACGGTGTTCATAATCGACCGGTGGCTGCCGCGACCGAGGCTGACCTGCGTGAAATACTGGCGCGAATTCGTGAAATTAAACATAAAATAGGGGCTTAAAAAAATATTGCCCCATTTTTTTATCTGGTTTTGACGGTTTTTTGCCGGATTATATTGCGTTGATTTAATAACGGTGATACAAACCCGGCGGTATGGATTGTTGGTGGCAGCACCGGTTCAAAGTTTTTATCAAAATATTTTTGTGTTGCCATGTTGCGTAATGCCTGGGGGCCAGGTGCCATTGCGTATAAATCATTTGGCATATTATACACATAATCAAACATATCATTATATTTCATATTTTGAATCTTGTTTAATTCTTTGGTGTATTCAGCAACCGCAATTCCATAAATATCGGCAACAAATAATTTGTCGGTTCGATATGTTCCAAACATATCCGCGATTGTTTCGTTGTTATACCCAGCATACAAATGTTTGCCGTTTGTGTCTGGCACAAAAGAACCGTTTTCAACACGACCACGTCCCAAATATACAACAGCATGTGTATTAGATGGTGTGTTGCTTTTTTGGAAAATCACAATTGCGCCCGGGTGTAATGATTCCACAGAAAAATTATTTTTTGCAAATTGTTGTTTTAAAACCTGGCGGATACTGTCAGGCGTGCTGTCTGTGACGCGTTTTGCCTTCAAAAACGCAGACAAAGCATTGTTGTAATCTTTGTTAGATTTATACATTTTGCCATTATAAAGAGTTCCCCTATATTCAGGCGCATTGTATTTGTTTTTCATCAATCTGCGAAATTCAGGACAAGAATGGCGCGCCTCGAAAGGAATCAAAGACAAAGTATCGCCCAAACTTTCGATTGCACGATTTAACTGTGTATATTGACCAAATATACAATACCAACGCACCACCGCCCCAGGAAATTCGTCTAATACAGCTCTTGAATGTCTTTTTTTACTGGTGCGGATATTTTTTTGACCCTGTAAAACATTGGCGATATATGTGTCGCATAATTCGCGTGCCTTGGCATCTATTTGTTCTTGGGTATTTGGAAGGGTTTGTGTTTGAACAATTTGTTGTGCATGCAAAGAAGAACCTTTTTCCTGAGTGTCAGTCGCACCCTTTGGCAACAAAGTCAAAGAACCAAATAATAAATACGGAAATATAGATTTGAACTTCATTATGGTTTCTCCTTTATGCCTTGTAATACAAAAAGGCGCAAACACACCAATTTGTATTATTGGTTCGTTGCCTTATCGCAACGTACATTCAAATATACCGAACCCGGCATATCCCGACTTGTCATGACTCTCGACAGCCCGCCCAACATATCAGGGAACCAAATTTGATTATACTTTTTTTATATCACAAAAATAATTTTGTGTCAAGTATAAATTTTTATGGGGAATTCATACTTATATGCGTATGCGATAAATAATTAGACTTGCGAAAAATTTTGAAATGTTTTAATTTGCTGTTGATAAAATAAAAGATGGCAGTTATGAAAGAAAACACAAAAATTGTTGAAAAAATTGATTCCGCCCAATTGGGTGAAGCATTGTCGGAACGGTATTTATCGTATGCGGTATCGACCATTGTGTCGCGCGCATTGCCGGACGTTCGTGATGGGTTAAAGCCTGTGCATCGTCGTATTTTATTTTCTATGTTGCGGCAAAAATTATCGCCAAACGCGTCTTTCCGTAAATGTGCGACGGTTGTTGGTGACGTGTTGGGTCATTATCACCCGCATGGTGACTCGTCTGTGTATGACGCAATGGTGCGTTTGGCCCAGGACTTTTCTGTTCGTTATCCATTGATTGATGGTCAGGGCAATTTTGGAAATATTGACGGTGACCCCCAGGCTGCATACCGTTATACAGAATCAAAAATGACCCAGGCCGCCATGTTAATTATGGAAGGTATCGATGAAGACAGTGTCGATATGATGCCGAATTTTGACGGAACGACGGTTGAACCAACCGTTATGCCGGGGGCATTTCCAAATTTGCTGGCAAATGGCGGTATGGGAATTGCGGTTGGTATGGCAACAAACATACCAACACACAACGTGGCAGAGGTTTGTGATGCATTGTGTTTGGTGGTTGATAAACCAGAATCCACAACTGCGCAAATTATGAAAAAATTGATTGGACCAGATTTCCCAACGGGTGGTGTGCTGATTGATTCTTTTGAAACAATTGTGAAAAATTATGATACCGGTCGTGGCGCATTTCGTGTGCGTGCCAAATGGGAAACCGAAGATTTGGGCCGGGGACAATCCCAGGTTGTTATCACTGAAATCCCATACGGTGTTGTGAAATCTAAATTGGTGGAACAAATCGGTGAAATGGTTGATTCTAAAAAATTGCCTCTTGTTGAAGATATTGTTGATGAATCCACAACCGATATTCGCATTGTAATTACGCCCAAGAGCAAGAATGTCCCAATCGATAAAATGATGGCGCATTTGTTTGCGACAACTGACCTGGAATATAAATTTAATATGAATTTTAATGTCATCGATACGCATGGCGCACCACGCGTTATGCCGATTGGTGATGTATTGCGTGAATTTATCGCACATCAAAAAAATGTTTTAATTCGTCGCACAAATTGGCGGTTGCGTAATATTGAACACCGTTTGGAAATATTGGGCGGATTATTGGTTGTATATTTAAATCTGGACAGGGTTATTGAAATTATTAGAAATGAAGACGAACCAAAACCTGTTTTAATGGCTGAATTTAATTTAACTGAAATCCAGGTTGAATCCATTTTGAACACACGCCTGCGTTCTTTGCGTAAATTGGAAGAAATGGAAATCAAACGCGAAGATGCCGAATTACGTGCCGAACAAGAAAAATTGCAAGGCTTGTTGGCGGACGAATCTGCACAACGCGAACAATTAAAGGCGTGGTTTTTGGATATCAAAAAAATGTATGATAAAAAGACCGCATTGGGTCGTCGTCGCACAACATGGACACCGACAACTGGCGACGTTGTTGTAAATGTTGATGATTTTATTGAAAAAGAACCAATGACTGTAATTTTGTCGGAAATGGGTTGGATACGTGCGGCCAAGGGTCATTTGGATTTAAATAATTTGGATATGAAATTCAAAGACGGTGATGCACTGCTGACCGCATTTCATGTGATGAGTACGGACAAGGTTAATATATTTAGCACATCTGGAAAAATGTTTTCGATATCCGCGGCAGATTTGCCATCGGCGCGTGGTTTTGGTGAATCTTTGCGTATGATGGTTGATTTAGGGGCGGACGAAAATATTGTGCGGGCATTTGCGCTGGACATAAATGCAAAATATTTGTTGGTATCGCGTCATGGTGCCGGTTTTATCGTCAGTGGCGAAAATTGTTTGGCACAAACCAAAAATGGAAAACAGGTTATGAACACAGACGCGGCAAACCCTGCAATTTTATGTGTGCCTGTCACCGGTGATATGGTTGCAATATCTGGGTCGAACGATAAATTATTAATGTTTTCAACCGACCAAATACCAGAGATGTCGCGTGGCAAGGGTGTAATTTTGCAAAAATATAATGCGGAACGCACATATGTTTTGGACGTTATGTTCTTTAATATGGCGGACGGTTTTGGTTGGACAACCGGTCGTGGCACAACAAAACTGGACGATATATCGCCATGGGTTGCAAAACGCGCGTCCCAGGGTCGAACAATTCCTGTTGGTTTTCCACGCAGTGGCAAATTCAACAAATAATTCCGCCCCGCTGGGCCCCGAAAAATTCGACCAGAATTTTTTGGGTAAGCATTGGGGGAGGGGGACCTTGCTGTAGCGAAGCGAAAGCAGGTGGAGGGGGTAATTCCCCTCCCAAGAACCCAAAGGGTTCTGAATCGGAGGGGGCGGACCGCGAAGCGGTGGGGAGGGTTATAGGCAACCCAAAATAACAAATTTTCCAAAATAAATATTTGACAATTATGGATTCTAATAATACCATATCGCCCAAATTGTTTTGTAAGAATAAAATCACAGGGGGTAAATGAAATTGTCTGGGAAAAAATCAAATATCACAAATGTTATAAAACAAATTGTTGCAAAAAACTTGGGAACAATGCCTGAAAATATCACAAACAATACAACAATGAATTATTTTGCAACAATGGCGGTCACATACGATTTGCATCATGAATACCCCGAAGTTCATTTTCCCGAAGATAAATTTGATAAATATTGCAAGTTTAGCACATTGCGCAATTATGTTCGCGCACATGTTAAAATACAATCTAGATAAAAAATTGGTCAATCAATTATTGAAATTTTTACAGAAAATAAATAATAAAAATCCCGCCGAATTGGCGGGTTTCGAATTAGTGTGGCATTTTAGCCTCGGTAAATACGACGTGTTTGCGAACCTTTGGGTCGTATTTACGGAATTTCATTTTACCCTTGGTATTTTCAGATTTTGTGTTTTTAGTTGTTGTATAAAAGAAACCAGTTTCTTTATTTTCCAACTTGATAACTTCAATTGCGCCTTTTTTTGATGCCATTTTAATAACCTTTTGTTTATTGCGTATCGTATTCTATCGTTTTTTTTCGACAAATCAAGTATTTTTTAATCGCCTGTCGATGATGGTGGTGCCTGCACCACGAAGCCCACAGTGCGAGAAAAAAAGTGGCTTGCCACCCGAAGCCCACAGGGCGAAAAAAAAGAGTGGCCTGCCACCCGAAGCCCACAGGGCGAAGGGTGGTGCGGGTAAAGAGAGTCGAACTCTTACGGGTTGCCCCACTGGAACCTAAATCCAGCGCGTCTGCCAATTCCGCCATACCCGCATTATTCCTTTAATACACCGGATAATTGCGTGGATACGTGTTTCCGGGGTGCTGTAAATCATTTTTTACCCCACACCCAGCCAACATTACGCATAATACCAGTAAAACAGATAAAAACAGTTTTTTCATACTATTTATTATACTGCCAACATAAACTTTGTCAATAAAACAAAAATCGCCATCAAAATTGACGGCGATAAATTCTGGCGGGATGTAAGGGGCTCGAACCCTCGACCTTCTGCGTGACAGGCAGACGCTCTAAACCAGCTGAGCTAACACCCCAGAACACTTTCAAAGCGTTATGTATATTATACTGTTAATAATCGCTTTGCAAGTATTTTTTTTAATTTTTTTAAATCAGTTTCCCCATTGCCACCGCTGTATCGCACATACGGTTGGAAAACCCCCACTCGTTATCATACCATGCGGTCACATGAACCAATTTTCCATCAATCACATGTGTTTGGATTGCGTCCAGGTTGGCACTGTGCGCATCGTGGGTAAAATCAATTGAAACCAATGGTTTGTCGCAATAACCAAAGATATTTGATTCTGCGCGTTTCATTGCCGCATTGACTTTTTCTGCGGTTGTTGCCTTGGTTGTATTTACGACCAATTCCACGACAGATACATCTGGGGTTGGAACGCGAATTGCAATTCCGTCCAATTTACCGGCCAATTTTGGTAAAACCAAACCGATAGCTTTGGCGGCACCTGTGGTTGTTGGAATCATAGACATTGCCGCTGCGCGTGCGCGTCTGGGGTCTTTATGTGTTTTATCCAATAACTGTTGATCGCCGGTATATGCATGCACAGTTGTCATCCAACCATTTTCGATACCGAATTTTTCACTTAAAACCTTTGCAACTGGGGCTAAACAATTTGTTGTGCATGATGCGTTTGAAACGATTAAGTCTGTTTTCTTTAATGTTTTTTCATTTACACCAAATACGATTGTTTTATCTGCGCCCGCAGATGGTGCAGAAACCAAAACGCGTTTTGCACCGGCGTCGATATGCACACGCGCCTTGTCCGCAGATGTAAATAATCCAGTGCATTCCATAACAATATCAATTTTCATTTTGCCCCATGGCAATTTAGACGGGTCGCGTTCGCAAATGCATTTTATTTTTTGGTTGCCAACAATAATATAATCGCCACTGGTTTTTACATCCATCGGTAATTTCCCATGCACAGAATCGTACTGCAACAAATATGCGTTTTGATTAATTGGTGCCAAATCATTTATTGCAACAAATTCTATGTCGCGCCGATTTGATTCCAATGCTGCGCGTAAAACCATACGACCAATACGGCCAAATCCATTGATTGCAACTCTTACTTTTTTCATGTGTATTATCCTTTTATTGTTATATCACGATAATGATATCACTTTTGTCGCAAATCAACAATCAGATTTTTTGCGCATATCCTTGAAATTGTGATATTTGCCGGCTATAATTTACCAAGATGAAAACGCGTGATTATATTATTGTTGGACCAACCGCATCTGGCAAATCTGGATTTGCAGACCGCTTAGCGCGTCGTGTAAATGGTGTAATCATAAATTGTGACAGTGTTCAAATATACCGCGGAATTGAAAATATATCCGCCAGTCCATTTGCCGAAAATATCAATCAAATACAATCGCAAAGTTTAAATGGCGTGCCATATAAATTATTTTCTGTATTGGATTTATCCGCGCAACAAAGTGTCAGTGATTATTTAAAAATGGCGCAACACGAATATGATATGGCAAAACAGGCGGGGCGCCCTGTGATTTTTGTTGGTGGAACAGGATATTATGCAAATGCGTTATTAAATGGTATTTCCCAGATTCCAAATGTTGATGAAGAATCCCGCCGTCGTGCGCGCGAATTGGTGGCGCATGATATAAATGCAGCGCGAAAAATGTTGCCTGCGGATTTTCGTTATACCGATGCGCAACGCGTTGCACGTGCATTAGAGGTGTTTTTTCAAACAGGCCATCATATCACAGAATATCAAAAAAACGCGCGTGTTGGGGCGGTTTTGCCAAATGATACGGTCAAAATTTTGATAAATCCTGATGCAAAGATTTTGCGCGGACGTATTGCTGGGCGTATTCCTGAAATGTTATCTGGGGGTGCCATTGACGAAGCGCGCGCGATAATACAAAATAATTGGAATCCATCACGTGCAATTGGCGCGGTTCAGTTGGTTGATTTTTTGAACGGGAAAACAGACCGCAATACTGCAATTCAAAATTGGATAACAAAAACAAACCAGTACGCAAAACGGCAACGCACTTGGTTCCGGACTCAATTTTCACCTGATATAGTTTTTGACCATGTGCCAACAGACGCGGATACAGAATTGGTATTGCAATATTAGAAAAAATCAATTATTTTACATGTATGTTTAATCCTGGGACTGTTGTCAAAGTTTTAATTCCAAATGTTATAAATACTGGATACGATTATCGTTTGCCGGCATCGGCGGATATTGGACAATTTGTACGCGTTTCTGTAATGAATAAAGTGTATATCGGTGTGATTATCGGTTTTGGCGACAGTGGATTGAGCCCACAAAAAATAAAAGATATTGCAGAAATATACCCATCAAAATTATCTGTTGATGATTTGACATGGATAAAAAAAATGTCGAATTGGACATTGATGACACCTGGGGCGGTGTTGCGTTTGATAATAAATGTGCCAGACGCGTTTTTACCACCAAAAATGGAACCAATGTATAATTTTAATTTTTCGGCAACTGGAAAAATGACAGAGGCTCGTCAAATGGTGATGGACGCATATGCATCAAACGATAATACGCCAATGACAATAAACGATTTGCGTAATATTTCCCATGTATCACCGTCTGTGATAAACACAATGATAAAGCGGGGATTATTAACATTAACCGATACGCGTGTGGTTGAAAAAGATGAATTTAACTATAAATATTTTGATACAGGTTGCGTCACATTAAATGCCGAACAAAACATTGCTGCAAATACGATTGGCGACGCGGTGGAACATGGTGGTTTTTCTGTTCATGTTTTGGACGGTATTACAGGCAGCGGTAAAACCCAGGTTTATTTTGATTCTGTATTGCGTGCATATAACTCTGGTAAATCAGTTTTGTTAATGATGCCTGAAATTGCATTAACTGCACAATTTATGACGCGTTTTGAAAAACGTTTTGGTGCGCCACCGGTTGTATGGCATTCTAATTTAACTGCGGCGCGTCGTCGTGAAATTTGGCGCGGTGTGTTAAATAAAAAAATTCGCATAGTTGTCGGCACACGCAGTGCATTGTTTTTACCATGGCAAAATCTGGGACTGATTGTCGTTGATGAAGAACACGATACATCATATAAACAAGAAGATATGGGAAATTATCATGCACGTGATATGGCAGTTTTGCGTGCAAAGATTGCTGGGTTTCCTGTTGTGCTGGCATCTGCAACACCTGCGATGGAAACGATGCGCAATGTTGAAATAGGCAAATACAAGATATTAAAATTAACATCGCGTTTTGGTGGTGCGCAACTGCCTAAAATATCAACAATAGATTTGCGTGAAAGTCGCCCAACTGACTACACGATTCCTGATAATGACACGCCACAACATGGTAATTTATCACCGGTATTGTGTGATGCGATTGATAAAACATTGTCTTCGCATCAACAGGTTATGTTATTTATAAATCGTCGTGGTTTTGCACCGATTACCCAATGTCGAAAATGTGGATGGGTTGCGACATGTCCTGATTGTTCGGTTGGTATGACATATCATAAAAGATTGGGAAAATTATTATGTCACATGTGCGGTCGTCAAATGACATTACCGACCAAGTGTCCTGATTGTAATAATGAAATATCTATGTTTGGGGCGGGGCTGGAACGCATAGAACAAGAAGTTCATAGCCGTTTTCCAAATGCAAAAACGGCATTGGTGTCCAGTGATACAATCATGACACGACAAACATTGGAACGATTGGTTGCGAAAATGGAAAATCGCGAAATAGACATAATTATTGGCACACAAATTTTGGCCAAAGGACATCATTTTCCAAATTTGACATTGGTTGGCGTGGTGGATTCAGACATGGGTTTATACGGCACAGATTTTCGCGCTGCCGA
>ODAI014205155.1_pt1 | contig 16852 bp, 17 predicted proteins | sample 1539321 | NCBI WGS metagenome assembly ODAI01 (sample SAMN02144231, study PRJEB22623) | gut metagenome | biome: sheep rumen | host: Ovis aries | place: New Zealand | reverse complement strand
GGCAAACGTATATAATTACAAGCACAATCAGCGCCTAGCGGACGTGTCCGCGATTTCGAAAAGTCGTTTTCGTGACTGGGAGCCATTTTTTTGTAAGAGTAAATTTATAATGCGGATGCCCTGGTTGCGGGAGTGAAACTTCTTGCATAAGTTCTTGCTTTTCAGTATATTAATTTGATAATTATTATCAAATTGAGACAGTAAATGAAAAGAAACAGTACTTTTATAATCACCTTATTTATTATTTTTTTTAGCAGTTTAAGCTTTTCCTGCAAGGCAAAAAAGGCAGACTTTTCGAATAAAGTCAAAATTGTAAGCACTATTTTTCCTCCCTACGACTGGGTTGGAACCATAATTGGAACCAGCGATTCAAAAACAATCAATACACTCGTAGTAAAAAATGGACTGGACATGCATAATTTTCAGCCCTCTACCACCGATATTGTAACAATTTCTGCTGCAGATATATTTATCTATATTGGTGGCGAAAGTGATGCCTGGGTCGAAACAAGCTTAAAAAATGTTGAAAACCCAAACATGAAAATACTAAATCTGATGAATATAATTGCAGAAAAAGACCAGCTTTTATCCGAAGAGGATGAAGAAGAGTTTGACGAGCACATCTGGCTTTCACTAAAAAAAGCCAGAATCTGCGTAGAGGCTATAAGTGACGCAATCTGCGAAAAAGTACCTGAGCTGGCAGAAACCTTCCGTACAAATACAAAGGCATATCTAGAAGAAATTGATATGCTCGATGCAAGTTTTAAATCGGCAATAACAAGTGCTCCACATAAAACAATAATTGTCTGCGACAGATTTCCTTTTCACTATCTGACAGAAGATTACGGACTAGAATACGCAGCCGCCTTCGACGGCTGTTCAGCCGACACAGAAGCAAGCTTTGAAACCGTAGTCAGACTCTCTAATGCGCTCACCACTTCCGGTGTAAACGCCGTTCTGGTTCTCGAAAAGAGTGACAAAAAAATTGCGCAGACTGTAATTACAAACGCAAAGAAACCGCATTGCGATACTTTTACTCTGGATTCTCTTCAGTCTACTTCCCTGCGCGATGCCTTCAACGGAAAGACTTATCTTGGAACTATGCGCGAAAATCTTTCTACTATAAAAAAGGCACTTAACTAACAGGATAACAGGACAAATAATAAATGGCACAATTAATCTGTGAAAACCTGACCTTAGGCTACAACTCGAAAGTAATTCTGGAAAATTTGAGTTTTTCTGTAAATAGCGGCGACTACCTGTGCATTGTCGGAGAAAACGGCTCCGGAAAATCTACGCTAATGAAGACTCTGCTCCATCTGCTAAAACCTCTTGGTGGAAGTATTCGAACAGGAGACGGTCTTTTAGCAGACGAAATTGGCTATCTTCCACAGCAGACAGAAGTTCAGCGAGACTTTCCGGCAAGTGTCCGCGAAATAGTTCTTTCAGGCTGCCAGTCCCGCTGCGGCAGACGTCCCTTTTACAACAAAGCCGAAAAACAACTTGCCCACGATACAATGGAAAAACTTGGAATTCTGCCCCTGAAACATCGATGCTACCGAGAGCTTTCCGGCGGACAGCAGCAGCGAGTTCTTTTGGCCCGCGCCCTCTGCGCAACTCAGAAGATGCTACTGCTAGATGAACCCGTTACCGGCCTTGACCCACAAGCCACAAAAGAAATGTACGAGCTTATAAAAACATTGAATGATGACGGAATTACAATCATTATGATTTCGCACGACATAGAAACCGCACTTCAATATGCAACGCACATTCTGGATATTGGGCACAAAATCTACTTTGGGGAGGCAAAAAATTATGTTAGACACTTTAATTCAATACTTTAGTTTTCCTTTCGTTCGATATGCCTTTATTGTTGGAGTTCTTATTTCTCTCTGCTCTTCCCTTCTGGGGGTAACACTTGTTCTTAAGCGTTTTAGCTTTATTGGTGATGGCTTAAGCCATGTTGCCTTTGGCGCAATCAGTATTGCAACAGTTCTAAACCTGACAAACAACATGTACCTGGTACTTCCAATCACAATAATTGCAGCAATTCTTCTTCTTAGAAGCGGTAAAAACACAAAAATCCAGGGAGACGCCGCAGTTGCAATGATTTCTGTTGCCTCTCTTGCCATCGGCTATCTTTTAATGAACGTTTTTTCAACTTCATCAAACCTAACCGGCGATGTATGCAGTACCCTTTTTGGTTCCACTTCAATCCTTACATTAACTAAAGGCGAAGTCTGGCTTTGCACAATACTTTCACTTCTCGTTACAGTCGCATTCATCACCTTTTACAATAAGATTTTTGCAGTAACCTTTGACGAAAACTTTGCCCAGGCCATCGGCACACACGCCAGCATCTACAACCTTGTAATTGCCATAATTATTGCAGTTATAATCGTACTTGCCATGAATCTTGTAGGCTCCCTTTTAATTTCCGCTCTGGTTATTTTTCCGGCTTTATCCGCAATGAGGATTTTTAAAAGCTTTCGCAGTGTAACAATTACTTCTGCCTGCATTTCAATTTTTTGTTCATCCACCGGTCTGATTATTTCTATTCTTGCCGGCACACCTGTTGGAAGTACAATTGTTGCAATCGACCTGCTGGTCTTTCTTATTTGCTCAATTATTGAAAAAATAATAAAATAAATTATGATGATGATAAAAACTCCGGCCTTCAAATCTTTAAAACTCATTACAGCTTTCACTCTTTTTTCTGTTCTGCTCTTTTCCTGCAATAAAAAGGAGAAGCAGGCACAGGAGTTTTCGCAGACTAATAAAACACCTTCTGAACAAGAGGTAAACAAAGCTGCCGAAGAGCATTCTCAAAAAATTGATTTAGACCTTACAAAAATGTCCGCGACAATGATTTATTCAACAGTTTTTGACATGCTGATTGCTTCAGAGGACTATGAAGGAAAAAATATAAAAATAAGCGGACTTTTTAAGGTTTTTGAAAACGAAGAAAAAGGAAAACGATACTTTGCAGTTCTGGTTCCGGATGCAACTGCCTGCTGTCAACAGGGTCTTGAATTCGTCTGGCTAGGAAATCACAGCTATCCAAGCGACTACCCGCCGGAAGACAGCGAAATAACTATTACAGGCCGCTATAGGACCGAAGAAGAAGACGGACTTTCTTATTCCTATCTGCAGGTAACAGAATTTGACTGGTAGAAAAAAAGTTTATTCTACAGCGTAGCAATCATAACCGGCATTGCGAAGCTGATCTGCCATATTTCCAGCTGCATTTTCGTTTACAAGAACAATAAAATAGGTGGTTCCACTAGCTCTTTTTTCTGTTGTAATGTAGGCAGGAAAACCTTTTTCTTTTGCTTCCTCTGCAAGCAGCTTTGCATTGCTTTCAGTTCTAAAAAGCCCCAGCTGCCATTTAGAAAAAACATTTTTATCATCAGCCGCGGCAGCCTTTGCTTCTGCAATAGAAGCTTCGTTTTTAGGAGACAAGTCTTCAATATAAGTTCCACTACCCTGCTCTGCCTCTCCGCTTTTTGGAACAAAAAACCAGAAAGGAGTTGGTAGTAAATGAATATCACCTTTTACAACAGCCGCTTCCATTGAAGACGGATATTTTCCACTGATTTCTTTTGAATAGGAAGCATCTCCGGTAATATACCAAAGAGTTAAAAGCAGTACAGGCTTTAACTCCTGCATAGATTCTACCTTCAGATAAGCCTGAAGCATAACCAAAGGCTCCTGTAAATCCTCGACTTTTTCAGCCTTGCAAAGGGCACTCCACTGTGAATAAAGCTTTATATAAGACTGAACACGTGCATTTTTAGAATTACGAACGGCGGAATTAAGATAATTATCTGCAGTTATATAATCTCCACTGCTTAAAGCACAGCGAACTGCATCTAAAACAAGCTGCTCATTTGTTTTTTTAGGCATGCCTTCTGCATCACCGGCAGCAATTCCAGCCGCCTGTGCATAGGATTTTTGAGCATCATCATAGAAAGAAAGCTGTTCCTGCAAACCGGCAAGAAAAATATAAGCAGAACGCTTTTCTGAAGCCTGAGTCAATTTCGTAATCTGATTTTTAATATAGTCAACCGATTCTTCTACAGAATCTTTTTTTGCAGACTCTGCCGCAATAAAACTGGCTGTAAGCTCAGCCGAATACATTAGCCCCATTCCTGTTATAAAAGAAAAAATCAGGGCAGTTAAAAACTTCTTAGATTTCATCATTTTTATTATCGGCATTTTCAGAAACTACTAAAGGCTGCTGGTCTTTAGAAAAGACTTCTGCAGCTTCCATTTTTGCCTTCCTGGCTTTTTCATCCTTTTTTTTCTGCTTTTCCATCAGCTTTTGTTTTTTTTCTTCAGCCTTTAATCTTGCAGCTTCTCTTTTTTGAGCAAGCTCTTCCCTTCTTTCTTTTTCAGCTTCAGACGGCCCCTTCAATTTTGCAATAAGCATAAACAGCATGGCAACAATAATGCCCGCTCCAAAGGCAACAAGAAGAAGAACAGCAACCGGAATATCGGAATAGGTTTTAAAAAACCAGAAGCTGCAGGTATTTCCAATATTAAGACCAAAGAAAAATGCTAAAAAAACTACAAATGCAAGAAATAAAATAAGTGCAAAAATCATTTATAAACCTCTACTGCCTTAGTCTATTAAAAGACCGCGGTAAGTATTTCCAGAAAGCTCTTCTATTTTAACATTCACAAAGCTTCCTATCAACTTTTTATCTGCCTTAAAGGCAATTTTCTCGTGCTGTTCTATTACGCCCAGAAGCTCATCCTTGTTATCACGACTTACTCCTTCTACAAGGACCATCACACTTTTACCAACCCGGCGAGCCATCTGTTCCTGAGTATGCTCCAGCTGTAAATCAATTACCCGCTGAAGCCTTTCCTTGCGGACTTCTACAGGAAGCTGCTCCATTTTGGCTGCAGGTGTTCCAGAACGAGGATTATAATAGTACATCATTGCAGATTCATATCTTACCTGACGCATTAAATCAAGAGTTAATTCAACATCCTCTTCGGTTTCAGTTGGAAAGCCCATCATAATATCTGTTGTAAGTGAAACATCCGGAATTTTTGCCTTTATGCGCTCAACAAGAGAAAGATATTGCTCCCGAGTATAGCGGCGGTTCATTTTTTCAAGCACAGCGGAAGAACCATGCTGAACAGGTAAATGAATATGACGGCAAAGAACTGGTTCAGAAGCAATTACATCTATAACATCATCTGTAAAATCTTTAGGATGAGAAGACATAAAGCGAACCCACTTTACAGGAGAAGACGTTTTTCTTAGATGTTCAGCAATAATTTTTAGAAGCTGAGCAAAATTGATAATTGAAGAAGCTTTATCATTACCATTGAGCAATCCCTGGTAAGAATTTACGTTTTGACCAATCAAAGTTACTTCTTTTACGCCATATTTTGCCAGTACATCAAATTCCTTTAAGATTTCGTCTACGGGGCGGCTCAACTCTCGACCGCGAACATAAGGGACAATGCAATAAGTACAGAAATTGTTGCAGCCATGCATAATTGGAAGGAAGGTAGAAAAGGCTCCAGGCTCAGCTGAAACAGAAGCAAATTTATACTGTTCAGTATCGTCAGGCTGGAAGGCTGGACGACCTTCTTCTATGGCTGTAATAATTTCGCCAAAATGATGCTTTGCATATGTTCCGACTACATAATCTACAAAAGGATAAGATTTTTTGAAATCAGTTAAAAGGCGTTCTGCCATACAGCCCATTACAACCAGAGTAAGAGGCTTTGGCCCATCCTTTACAAATTCTACAGCTTCCTCGAGCATTTTTGTTTTTGCCCCAAGCTTGCATTCACGAACAGCCTTAAGTCCGTTAAACCAGCCCAGTCTTCCAATAATTCTGTTTTCAGCAGTTTCTCGTACAGAGCAGGTATTAATAATAGCAAGGTCTGCAGTCTGAGCCGAAGGAGATTTTGTCCAGCCGCGGGCAATCAATAGCTGTTCAACAGATGCTGATTCTGCAATATTCATTTCACAGCCATAGGTTTCAAAAAAGTAAGTCATATAAATATTATACAAAAAAAATAAAAAAAAATCTTTTTTTATGTAACTTTTTACCTGGCTGTATGTTGTTTTAGTATAACAACAAAGTGATAACACCTTGTACAACATACCTCCTTTTTTGTCACCGGACTGCCGCTTTTTTCCTCCTTTTGGCGGCAGCCCTTTTTTTTACAATCTAGCACCGGTCCGGGCTTCAATGCCCCAGCCTTACTCAGAAGTGGATTATGATATACGGTTACATTCGCGTAAGCACAGACAAACAGACAGTTGAGAATCAGAGATTTGAAATCAGCAAATTTATAAATAAAAATAAGCTTCAAATTTCAGAATGGATTGAAGAAACCATAAGCGGAACAATTTCTCCCCAAAAACGAAAGCTTGGAAAATTAGTAGAAAAAACTCATGAAGGCGACATTATAATCTGCTCTGAGCTATCAAGACTAGGTCGAAATATGTTTATGATTATGTCAATTTTAAATTCACTGATGGAAAAGGGTGTAATTGTCTACACTGTAAAAGAAGGTTACCGCTTAGGAGAAGATTTAACCGGAAAAGTTCTGGCCTTTGCCTTCAGCATATCTGCAGAAATAGAAAGAACTCTAATATCCCAAAGAACAATTGAAGCTCTTAAAAGAAAAAAGGCAGAAGGAGTAAAGCTGGGCCGACCTTTAGGAAGTAAAAATAAAAAATACAAGTTGACCGGCTCTGAAGAGAGAATAATTTTAATGTTGAAGGAAGGTTACTCTAAGACTTATATTTGCCATGAACTGGGAGTGGCCCCATCCACTCTTTATCAATTTATGCACAGACAAAAAATAAGATATTAAAAGTCTGGGGGAGAATAAAGCTTCATTTTTCTATTGCTTCTAGGATGCTCAAATTCAATTTCGCAGGAATGAAGCATAAGCCTTTCTCCATCCTTTTTTTTTCCATAAAGGCTGTCTCCTACAATAGGAAGCTTAAGCCCAAAAGGAGAGGAAGCCGCAAGGCGCAGCTGATGGGTGCGCCCCGTAAGTGGAATGAACTCTATGCGGGTTACCTTCTTTTTTTCACCAGTTTGAGGATTAATAAAAGTTTCAATTCTTTTTTTAGACCACAGTGTTATGCCAAGCTTACCCTGCTCTTCATCATATATCTGCTTAGGACGGTTTTTCAAATCTAGTCTGAATTTTAACTCAATACGACCTTCATTTTTTCCGTGCAAAATGCCATCCAAAAGAGCAATATACTTTTTTTTCACAAGGCCCTGTTCAAACTGTTTTTCCAAAGCGGCATGAGCTTCCTTATTTAATGCCATAATCAAAATGCCCGAAGTTTCCATATCAAGTCTATGAACAGCCGGCTGCTGCAGAGTGCAGGCATTTTCGCCCGTTAAAGTAGAAAAAAGAGAACGCAAACGGCTTTCGGCGCAATCAGCCTTATCTTCACCTCTGCCGGGTACAGAAAGAAGGCCGGAGGCTTTGTTTATCACTATAATATCGCGGTCACGATATAGAATGTCAAAACCAAGCATATGAGGCAAAATGAAGCCACACCTCTCATCGCAGGGGGGATAAAGCTGACCAGGGACTTTTTTTACAGTAAGCTTTCCGCCATAGTAAAGCTCTGCCATACTCACAGGCTTTAAACCGTGAGAAAACGCATAACTCAAAAGCTTTGGTGCACAACAGTCTCCGGTGCCTGTAGGCGGCAAACGATTTTGATGACTTTCTATTATGGAGTTCAGAGAGATAACTTTTCCATCAAAGCGGGTAAAATTATAAAGCTTAAAAACATTTTTTAAGGAAGCTGTTGTAAGAAGGCTTCTTTCCTCGCGTAAAGAAGCTTGCAGCTTTGCATCAGAAGAGGCTTTTATTTTATCTGTCAGCTGGTGAATTCTAAGGTCGTTTTCAGAAAGAGCCTTTTCTATACTGTCGGCCCCAACAATTGCTGGTACCACTGTATAGACAGGAGAAGTCTCATTGCAAAAGGAGGCTCCAAGAACCAACTCCTTGGAAAGTCCGCTGACTGCAAAGAGGACGCGGCGTGTAAGGGAAGACGAAGCAGTGCAGACAAGGCAGCCCAGCATAAGCCCCTGTCCGCGGCGTTCTTCGCTTTCCCTTGCAAGCTGCTTTAGATAAGCTTCACCCGAATCCAGGGAAGCCGTAAGTAAACGAAGATAATGAAGTGCTATTTCCTGAGAAAAAGGAGGGAACATTACTTATTACTTTAAGCTTCTTACTTAAGGTTCCTTATTTCCACAGAACCGTCTTCTTTAGAAATAAATACAATAGGCTTATTCTTAGAAAAAAGACCGTTTTCTACAACGCCAACAATGCTGTTAATCTTGTCTTCCATTTCAGGAACGTTGATTGGTTCTTTCCAGGTACAGTCCAAAATCTGATTTCCGTTATCTGTAATTACAGGACCAGCTTTGCGAACGCCTTCTCGAAGCACACAGCTGGCTCCCAGAGCGTTAAGGGCATTAATAACAGGAACTCTAGCATCTCCAATAATTTCTACAGGTACAGGAAATTTAGTTCCAATATTTGGAACAGCCTTTGAAGAATCGGCAATTACAACAAAAACCTTTGAATTATATTCAACAATCTTTTCCCGAACATGAGCGGCTCCGCCACCTTTAATGCAGTTACAGTCTGGTTCAACTTCATCAGCACCATCGATAGCAAGATCTAACTGTCCACCAATAACCCTGTCATTTAAGGTATAAACTGGAATTCCGTAATCCTGGCAGGCATTCTGAGTCTGAAAGGAAGTAACAACAGCTTTAACATCCTTTATGTCACCTTTTTCAAGATGCTCTGCAAGACGTTTTACAGCAGGCATAGCTGTTGAACCGGTCCCAAGTCCAATTTTCATTCCAGAAAAAATTAAACCTTTTTCTATTAATGTATCAATTGCAGTTCTTGCAACTAAAGCCTTCTGTTCATTTTGTGAAAGTCCCATTTTATTAATCCTCCATGTCTTTGCCGGTAAAAAGCTTAAACTGCTCATATGCCTGATATTCAAGCATTTTGTAGCCGTTACATACCCTGCAGCCAGCCGCCGCAGCACGCTTCATAATTGGTGTATTTTCCGGGGTATAAATAATGTCGAAAACCATTTCATTTCCACGGAAATCGTAGAAATACAGCGGGTCGTTATCTTTTGAAGAACGATCTTCACTATTCATCCCCACAGAAGTGGTCTGCACAATCAAAGTTGAATATTCATCAATTCTGTCTGCACATCGAGAGTCAAGCTGACAATAGCTGAAGCCATATTTTTCAGCCAGCTGCTGGGCGTGCTCTAGTGTTCGGTTAAAAATGCAAACCCTTGCGCCCATTTGCTTTAAAGCATAAACAATAGCCTTGGCAGCCCCTCCAGCTCCAATTACAGCAACCTTTTTGAATTTCAGCTTTGTACCGTTAAGAAACTCTTCTAAGGCCCTGCGGAAGCCGGAAGCATCTGTATTGTATCCCACCCAGGTATTATTTTTCTTGACAATTGTATTGCAGGCGCCAATCTGAATAACCTCAGGCGACTGCTCTCCCAGATAATACATTACAGATTCTTTATGAGGGATAGTTACCGACATACCCTTCATACCTACAGTATCTGCAAAATTCAAGGCATCAGAAATAAGAGTTGCACGGGCAGGAAGATAAACAGCATCCAGCCCCAGCTTTTTATAGCCCGAATTATGTATAGCTGGACTTGAAGTTTTAGAAAGAGGCCAGCCTGTAATTCCATACAAAGAAGTTGAGTCAGAAATTGAACGAAAATTGTAAGTTTCATTCAGGGTAACAGGGTCAATATGGCCAATACCATTCATTTTTCCAAGCATTTCTTCTGGAGAAACATAAGTTAAAAAGGAATTTGTGCGGCTGGCAAGAATACGAGATGGTAAACCTTCCGGCCCCATAGCACAAATAATATGGTCATACTGGGTAAAATCCTTTGTCTCTCGGAAAAGTCTTTCTACATCAGCAAGAGAGTCCGGCATAAAAGCAATTTTTGGAATTTCATAACCAGTCTTACGAATTTCATCACAACGCTGGCGGAAATTTGAAACAGGCTCATTCATACTATGAAAGCTTCTGATAATTCTTACCCCAAAGGCCATAGCCGCATCATGCATACTAGGAATATGATAGTCAGATTCAAAATCTACAAAAGCAAAGTTTTTTGATTTATCAGGGTCTGCAAAAGCAAGGGCCCTGCCAAATAAGTTTGTACGGGAAAATTCAGAACCCGAAAAAAGCCCTCCATCCACAGTTCGCCTGATAGTAAGAATACAAGGCTTGTAAATCATTGCAGGAAAGCGTTTTACGTAAAGCTGCTCATCTTCATTTAAATGGTCAACCCGTAATTCAACAATATCTATCTGCTTTTCGTATTTCTTTACAAACTGTAAATCTTCCTCAAGTGTTTTTCCACTAAGGCACATACAAACCAAAGGACGAGTCATAAGCTTCCTCCAAAAGACAGGTTCCAGGCCTGCCTTAATCAAACTTTTTAATTAACTGTGTAGCGATTTACAACCTTATCTGAAACCTTTAAGATTAAAGTTGTTCCATGAGGAACAGAATAAGGAATAGTTACATTTCCACCAGGATGAGAGAAAGTAACCAGAGTATAAGTATCACCTTCAACAGGTTTTGCATCCAGCTTCATAGGAACAGGATAAGGATAATCAGCCAGCTGAGCTGTAAAGATTCCTGAAACATTGTCAGGACTATTCTTTTCCGGCAGGGCAATTTCTACAGTCATACGAGAGTAATTTCGAACATATTCAGAATCAAAAGACTGCTGAGAAACAACAGTACCTTCTTTTTCATCAGCAGAAGCTTTATGCCCACTGATATCAAATACAATTTTGCTTCTAGAAATAGTCTGAAGAAGGTCATTAATACTTTGACCAATTAAAGCTGGAACCTTAGTATTTTCGTAATTTGGACCGCGGCTAACAACAAGCTGAACAGCTACAGGCTCAGAAATATGAGTTCCAGCCGGTGGATCCTGCTCCAAAATTGTTCCGGCATCAGATAAATCTGGCTTATACTCTGGAGTTGCAAGAGTAATAAGAGGCTTTTGACCAGCAAAAAGAGCCTGAAGCTTAAGCTCCAGCTCATCTACATTCATGCCAACATAATCGCCAACATTTTCTACAATTACACCACGGCTAACAACAAGCGAAACCCTGCTGTACCCCTTTACAATTGCCCCGGCTTTAGGAGACTGATCCAAAATAGTGCCTTCATCACCAGGAGTTTCTGAATAGCGAAGGTTAATCTTAGGATAAAGCTCCTTTACCTGCATTTCAAGCAGAGCATCTTCAAGTTTTTTTCCCATAACATTAGGAACAAGAACCTTTTCAGGACCTTTTACATTCATAAAGAAAACTGCGAATGCAAAAAAGAGCATAAGAAGAAAAGCAGAAATACTTGTGATGATTAAAGCAGGAATACTTGACTGCAGCTTTTCGTAAAAACGAGTAAAGCTTAAACCTGTAAAATTAAATTTCTTTTTTCCAGTCTTTTCTTCTTTTATTTCATTATTTTCATTTTCCATAAATTGCCCCATTTCTATTCAAGCTGCGTTCCTATAAAATCACGCGCACCATTCATAAAATCTTTATATGACATTTCTTTTTTGCCCTGACGCTGTAAAAGTGTCACGCTCAAAATTCCACCATTAACCTTAATATAAATTCCATCTGATTTTACATAAGAAAGAACCTTTCCATTAGCTTCTGATTTATAAGCAGAAGCTCGAGAATCAGAATCAGGAATAAAGAAGGATGATAAAATTCTCAAGGGCAAAGAATTTTCCGAAGGAATACAAGTCCAGCAGCCAGGCTCAGGATAATAAGCCCTTATTTTTGCTTCTATTTTACGACCATCTTCTGCCCAGTTAATTTTTCCATCCTCTTTTTTTATAATTCCTGTGTAAGAAGGCTCCCCTTTTTGTGGCTGACCTTCAAGCTTTTGACCCGCAGCAAGCTTTTTTAAAAGCTCGCAAAGAAGCTCTGCTCCACATTTTGCAGAATAATCTAAAAGAGATTGACCAGTTTCTTTACCTGTTAATTCCACTATAGACTGAGAAAGAATATCACCTTCGTCCATAGCAAGAGAAAGAGTTTGAATTGTTACCGCTGTCTGACTATCGCAGTTTAAAATTGCAGCCGGAACCGGACTACAACCACGGTACTTTGGTAAAAGAGAAGGATGAAGATTCATTCCTCCCAAAGGAAAAAGACTCAGAAATTTTGGTCCGAAAATGTGACCATAAGCAAAGCATAGCAGAAGGTCTGCAGATAGAGGTTTAATCTTCTCTCGAGCATCAGAATCGAGATGGTCTGGTGTAAAAAGCGGAAGTCCCTTTTCCATAGCAAAAGCTGCAACCGGAGTTGGAACTAATTCCTTATGTCGTCCCTTTGCTGCAGGAGGATTAGATAAAACACCTGCAATTTCAAATCCACATTCAGTCTGCTTTTCAAAGAGGATTTTTAATGTATCACAGGCTGCCTGAGGACTTCCTGCATAAAGAATTTTTACCATTCGATTTAATTCTCGCTTATCTTATTTTTTATTTATTTTTCTTTGCTTCTTTAGCAGCTATTTTTGCAGCAATTTTTTTTGCTTTAGCTTCCTTTTCCTTTGCTTTTTGAGCAGCCCGCTCTGCCCTCTTTTTAAACTGAGCTTCAGTTTTTTCAGCAAAGTCTTTATCACCGCGGTCAATATACATTATTCCGTCAAGGTGGTCATATTCATGCTGAATTACACGGGCAAGAAGACCATCGGCATCTAAAGTAAAAGGTTTGCCTTTTTCATTCAAAGCCTGAACTGTTACTGCCAGAGGACGAACAATTGTTTCGTAAACCTGTGGAATACTAAGACAACCTTCATCATATTCCCCAGTTTCCTGAGAGGTTTTTATAATCTGAGGATTGATAAAAACACGACGAACATCATCATCTGCAATTACAACAAACATGCGGATGCTTTTTCCAACCTGAGGAGCAGCTAAGCCTACTCCATCAGCTTCAATCATAGTTTCGAACATATCCTCGGCAAGCTGACGAATTTCGTCATTTACCTCGGCAACAGGCTCTGCCTTTTTTCTTAATACTTCTTCTCCAAGCTTTACAATATCTAAAATCATTTTTCAATCCTTAATCTGGCTGCACGGGCATGACCTGCAAGTCCTTCTGAATCTCCAAGATAGCCGGCTGCTACAGCACTTCGTACCATACCGGAAGCGCCCTCTTTTACTCTAAGAGTTGTAACAGTTTTGAGGAACATTCTTACACTCAGACCGCCTGTATAATGTGCAGAGCCTGAAGTTGGGAGTGTATGGTTAAGTCCAGCCGCATAGTCGCCAAATACCTCTGCAGCATAGTGACCTATAAATAGAGAACCGTAGTTATGCACCGCAGTTTCTATACGATTACGAACATGACCTTCTTCCATTGCAAGCTCCAGGTGTTCAGGTGCCTTTTTGTTTGCAATTTCCACAGCGTCCTCTATAGATTCAACTATAATAATTTTTCCGTAGTTATCAATGCTCTGACGAGCGACAGTTTTTGTTGTCAAGGTTTCCAGCTGCTCTTCAATCTGTTCACTTACCTTATTTGCAAAATCAAGACTGTCTGTCACTAAAAGAGGCTGAGCAACAACATCGTGCTCTGCCTGAGCAAGCAAATCTGCCGCAACCCATTTTGGATTTGCAGACTTGTCTGCAATCACCATTACTTCTGTAGGGCCTGCAACAAGGTCAATTCCAACAGTTCCAAAAACAGCCTTTTTTGCTGTAGCAACATATTTATTACCAGGACCAACAATTACGTCTACCTGAGGAATAGATTCAGTTCCAAAGGCCATTGCTCCAATTGCCTGAGAACCACCTACAGCAAACACTCTGTTTACACCACAGATATAGGCAGCAGCCATAATTCCTTCATCGGCATAAGGTTTACCGCCAACATAGGCTTTACCGGGAACGCCGGCGCCAGTTTTTCCTGCGGCAACTTTGTCGTCCGGATGAACACGAGGAGGCGTACATAAAATAACCTCCGGAACGCCGGCTGCAACGGCAGGAGTAACTGTCATAATTACAGTTGAAACCAAAGGAAAACGACCTGCAGGAACATAACAACCGGCACGATCTACAGGAACAGTTTTTTGTCCGGTAATAATTCCAGGCTCCAATTCTTCTTCAAAATCTGTAAAAGACTTTCTTTGCAAATTTGCAAAACGCAGAGCCAAATCATGAGAATATACAATTGCATCGTATACGTCTCTTTTTTCTATCTTAAGCTTTTCAGCAGCCGCCTGAAGCTCACTCTGTGGAATTTCAAAAACTTCCGGTACTGCAACATCAAATTTCTGTCCATAAAGACGAAGAGCAGCATCTCCACGCTTCTGAACTTCTTCTAAAACAGAAGTAACAACCTCGTTAGAATCGCCAAAAGAGCGGGCCTTAAAAAACTCTGCTTCTACGTCTTTATATTTTTGTATCTTAATCATATTAGTTTCCTTAATGTGGTAAACCTAAATGGTAAAACCAAATTGTAAAACCTAAAAAATTGCTTACGCAATTTTTTTTAACGGTTTTGCTATTATTACTCTTTATGTCTCTTATCCAGCTCGTCGTAGACATCCTTCCAGGTTACTCCCTCTTTGTACATCAAAACATTTACAAAGTAGAGCAAATCTGCTGCCTCCCAGATTACCTCATCTTTACCATCTGCTTCACAAAGCTCCTCAGCTTCTTCTTCAACCTTTTCGCGAACCCTCTTAGCATCAAGTGTGGCAGTATAGCTTCCAGGTCTTGGATTTGCAAAACGATCTGCAATTATATTGTAAAGACGGCCCATGCTTGATTTTTCATCCGGGGCACTTGTAAAGCAAGTCCAGCTTCCTGTATGACAGGCAGGACCTGTTGGAAAGACAGTTGCCAAAATACAGTCGCGGTCACAATCAGCGCGCATACGAATAAGCTGCAAAAAGTTTCCGCTTGTTTCACCCTTGGTCCAAAGCTCGTTTCGAGAACGGCTCCAGAAGGTGAGTTTTCCACAAGCAAAGGATTTATGAACAGCCTCTGCATTTGCATAGCCCTGCATAAGGACCTCTCCATTTATGCTCTGAGCAATTACAGGAATAAGAGGAGATTTTTCAAAATCAAGGCAGCCTACAAAGGCATCTTCCAGAGAAACCTTATTTGTGTATAAAGCCATTCCAAGCTGAACATCACAATGGATTTTTTCAAGCTCTACAATTTCTTCCACAGAAGAAATTCCGCCGGCAGCTACAACTCTGCAGCTAACAGCGTCCCTCAGCTGGCGCACATAATCCATGTTAGTTCCCTGCATGCAGCCTTCTTTTTCAACACAGGTGAATAAAAGCTCTGAACAGAACTTTTCAGCCTGTTTTGCACCTTCCACTAAAGGAATATCTACCGTTTCGGTCCAGCCCTTAACAGCTATTTTTCCGTTAATAGCATCTACAGAAATAATAATTCTCTGTTTACCAATTGCAGTAATCAGTTCATTTAAAAAATCTTCGTTCAAAACCGATTCGCCTGGAGCTGGATTTGTCTTCCAGGCACTTGAACCAATAATAACCTTTTCTGCGCCAAGAGCAATAAGCTCTTTTGCACGCTTTACAGTGCGTATTCCACCACCGGTGCGAACATTTCCACGATGGAGAAGTGATTTGAGAAGCGGCGTGTTTACAGTGTTGCCTTTTGCATCTACATTTCCGAGTGCCGCATCCAAGTCTATAACAGCGACCTCGCCATACTTATCAAACTGGTTAATAAGATTTTCAGCATCATCGCGCTGCAATACCAGTTCTTTGCCGTTTTTAAGCTGAACGACATGTCCGTTTTTCAAATCAATAGACGAAATTACCATATTATGATTTTATCAAATTTTCCCACTTTATACAAATTTTGTAAAAAAATAGGCTGCCCTCAAATGGACAGCCTCAAAAATACTATTTATCTTAGTTAGCCTCGGTAACCGAATTTATAAGATTAAACTGCGACTTAAAACCCGTACTGGCAATTGCTTTTTCAGCTTCATTTGACATCATCATAAAAAAGAGCTTATGACCACTTTCGTTAGCATCATTAAAAGCTGCCATTAAAAAGCCAATTCCCGCAGGATCAAGCTCTATAAGCTTTGACATTTCTAAAATGATGTTGTTTTTTTGAACCGCATCATAAAGAGTATTCTGAAATTCACCAAGAGTATAGGCATTCAAAGCCCCTTCAAGCTCATAAAGATGATAGTTTGCACCGTCTTTTTCTACAATTTTCAGGTTTTCCATTAAAGTCCAGCCTCCTTCATCATGGCATCAAGATCACTTAAATCTGGCATTTCAAATCCCGGTGGCAAATCAGGATCATCGAAAGGCAGTTTTTTTTCTTCCTGAGTCTCAGGCTCGGAAGCCGCCTCTTCAGCAACATTCTCTTCTACAACAGTTTCTTCAACAGCAGCCTTTTCTGCTATTTCCTGAGTTTCATTTGCAACATCTGCCGCTGCACTTTCTGCCGCCTGAGCCTCTGCAGCCGCTGCCGCAATCAGGGCAGAGGCATTTTCTTCTGTCATGGCATCTACAGCTTCTGCTTTACCGGCATCTGCCGAAAGCTCAGAAGCTTCTTCTGCAGCCTCAACAGGCTCTTCTGTTTCTTCTTTTTCCTGAATACCCTCGTACTTCAAAACAAGAATAGAAACATCATCTTCCATTTCCTTTGACATAAACTTTAGAAGTCCGTCAAAAATAAATTGAGTCATTCGCTGAGCCGGATAATTTGAGTTAGCTAGCATAGCCTGTT
>ODAI011426017.1_pt1 | contig 16852 bp, 16 predicted proteins | sample 1539321 | NCBI WGS metagenome assembly ODAI01 (sample SAMN02144231, study PRJEB22623) | gut metagenome | biome: sheep rumen | host: Ovis aries | place: New Zealand | reverse complement strand
TTTCCCGTGGACAACGAATTGCAAAAACCTTCCGCAAAGGGTATCTGCCTTCAGCATGACTGCACGTTGCAGAGATTAGCGCGGCTTTTTCTGCGTCGCGGAGTTTTTTTACTGCGAAATGCGGAGTTTTCCCTGCGCGACGCAAAAGATTGCCCAGTTTTTTCTGCATCGTGTCCAGAGCCTGGTTTGGCCGGGAACAAAAAAGACGATTCCGTTCCCGGAGCAGCGGAGGAACGGGGATTCGGGAGCAAAATGCACGTTTTTGTTCCTGGCTGGAAATTCCGATGTAAAGTCACCCTGCGTCTCTTCTGAAAGTGCCCCCCTTGTCCGATTCAAAATGCGTTCTACCGCTCACGACGATTTGCCGGGGAACCGCTCCACCCTGCCGCGACGCAGATGTGAGGGGGTGTTTTATTTGCGTCGCGTCCGGGTTTTGGTGTGAAAGAGGCGTTTTGCTGCCACGACACAGATGTGAGGGGGTGTTTTATTTGCGTCGCGTCCGGGTTTTGGTATGAAAGAGGCGTTTTGCTGCCGCGACGCGGAAGATGTGCCGGTTATTTCTGCGTCGCGGAAGAGAGTTTGTGCGTTTACCTGCGCGTCGGGCATTTTTGAGAATCGTTGTCCACGGAGGTGCGGTGTGGAGGGCGTTCTGGCGCGTGCTGGCGTGGACAACGAGCCCAAATCGGCTCGTTGTCCACACTAACCTGCATTGGAGCGGCCTGTAGAGGGGCCCTCCGTGGACAACGATTTGCAAATCTTGCCGTAAAGCTCGCCACGGGCCTTATCCTGATAGATGTCTCTCTCCCTGAAGCTTGTCCCGGGAATAATACTGGCTGGTGGCAGCTCCGTCTTGGGCGTGATGCCATAAACAGCTGGGGCACTTCCATGAAGCGGGGCGTGAGTAGTGGGCGGACCTTCATTAGGAGTTAAGTGTGCTTCCAAAATCGTGGGGCCGTGCGGTTCCCATCTGGTGCGGCCTGCGGTCCCATCTGGAGGGACGGCTTGGAATATGCGGATTTATTCTGTATTTTTGTTGGGAACAGGCTGCAAAACAGACTGCTGAACAGACTGCTGAACAGACTGCTGATCAGGCTGCAAAACAGACTACAAAAGAAGTAATTCAGACTGCTTATGATGAAGAAATTGATGCTTACGGTCGCGCTCATGTTTGCCGTGGCCCTTGGCGGGATGCGGCTCAGCGCGCAGGAAGTCCTTAAAGTCAGGGCCAACGGCGTGATCGAGACCGCAGCCGGCGCTTTTGACGACTATATCGGCAAGGGACAGTATGTCCTGGTGGACTTCTGGGCCAGCTGGTGCGGCCCTTGCATGCAGGAATCGCCCAATGTGGTGAAGGTCGCAGAGACATACCGCGACAAGGGACTCGTCGTGCTGGGCGTGCTGGTAAACGACCGGATCGAGGACTCCAAGACCGCCATGCGCAAGCTTGGGATGAAGTACGACCAGGTCATCGACCCCGAGAATGTGCAGGTAAAGAAATTCGGCATCACCGGCATCCCGCATCTCATCCTCTTCGGCCCTGACGGGCAGATCGTCCGGCGCGGCATGCGGGGTCCGCTCATTGAGCAGGCCGTGAAGGAAGCGCTCGGAATCCAGTGAGGTAACGGCCTCCCGAAGTAATCAACTACTGTCTCGTTCCAAGCACGGTGTACCTCTCGAATGCTTTGCCGTCGCGGTAGACGGCGAAGCCTCTTTTGCCGCAGGGGAGGGTGATGCCTCCAAAGTAGCAGCCGGGTTTCTTCCCGGCGGCCTTTGCCCTGCGCAGGGCTTCTTCCAATGAAGAGCAATAGTAGGTGACCATCGCTCCAAATTTAGCCGGAGCATGGGCCAAGGTATGACACAGGCAAAGCAGGCCTAAAACAAATGTCAGGGCGAGCATCGGTGAAATCCGCAGAGATTCTTATCTTTGTCGGAGCTTGTTACAGATATCTTATGAAAAGCATTGACCAAAGGACATTCGTCAAGCGTACCGCTGTCTGGGTAGCGGTGATCGCAGCAGCAATAGTGGCCATCATCGGCCTGTGTTTCGGAGAAGTCATCGAAGGATCATTGTTCGCTGAAGTGGCGAAGTGGGTGCTGATGGGACTCCTGGTAATAGGTGTCCTGGAGGGGTTCGTATATTTCCTCGGCCCTTTGGTATGGCATTTTACTTACGGAAAAAGGAAATGAGACACAGGACAGCGCAGGATTTTTGCGAGAAAAACCGTACATTTGTGTAAACCACCAAATCCTATAACTTATGGCAGAAGAAACAAAGAATCCCATGGATCTCAATGGCGACGGCAAGGTGTCCCTCGGAGAGAAGGTCCAGTATTATGCCGGCAAGGCAGGAGAGAAGATAAGCAAGGCTGCGGACCAGGCGTTCGACGAGGTGTCAGCAGACGCCAAGGACCTGCACGCCAAGGCCTCAGACAAAGCCAAGGACATTTATGCCAAGGCTTCCGACAAGGCCAAGGATGTCTATGCCGAGGTCAAGGAGGAGATCGCTGATGCGAAGGAAGATTTCTCCGAAGTTACTGACAAGGCAAAAGCAAAGATCAATGAGATCAAGGCCAAGAGGGGTTAGTCTCCTTCCGGCGCTGTTTGCATTGCTGCTGCCGCTTTTTGCGGCAGCACAGGTTTCGCGTACGGGCTCCCAGCCCATGACTCCGGAGCAGATGCAGGCAATGCTGCGCCGGCAGCGTTCCCATCCTGACCGGCATCACCTGTATCCTGACGGTGGCAAGTCTGCCTCCAGTCCGTACCGGGGCTCCAAGAATTTCGGCAAACGCATTGCCGTCTTCGGCGGATCGCTTTCCGTCAATGCAGAGTCTGATGCCGCCAAGCAGGTATGGGCCGACCTTCTCGGTGCCGAAGTGGTCACCTACGGTGTCGGAGGTGCAGGCTTTTCCATCGACCAGGGCTATTCCATCCAGTACCAGGTAGATACTGCTGATGTCTTCGACGTGTATGTCCTATGGGCTTCTACCAATGACTTCAACAATAGCAGGCCTTGTGGAAAATACACCGATTATACCGCAGCGGACGGCTACGACGAGACGGCCCGTGCTACGCAGTGCGGAGGAATCAACTACTGCATCAAGTCTATCCTCGAGAAGAATCCCCAGGCGGAGATTTACTTCTTCACCGGTCTGCGTTTCTTCGGTAGCGACTCCGGGCATAACCCCTTTTCGGAGACCACCAACGATACCGGCATGACCTTCGCCCAGTATATCCAAGCCCAGAAAGATTGCTGCGCTCACTACGGCATACCTGTGCTGGATCAATTCAACCTTCAGGGTATCAATGAGTTCAATTATAAATTGTACTATAAAGACGATAAGTTGCACATGAACGAGGACGGCTATCGCCGCATCGGCCCGGTGCAGGCGGCGTTCCTGTCAAACGGGAAGTAAGCACCCCTCGCTATCTCTCGACTAAACTATGAATGTAATGAAGGTCAGAATACTGATCGCCGGAGTACTGCTGGCTCTTTATCCTTTTCGTTCCGATGCCCAGGACATGGTCAAGGCCGTCTCCAACGATGGTCTTGAAAAGGTGATCAGTTACAACGTCGCGTCATTCACCGACATCAGGGACAAAAAGCTGGAGGATGTCATCGCCAAGATGCCCGGCATGGCGGTCTCGACATCCTTTACCTATAACGGCACCGCCGTCAGCCGCGTGTTCGTCAACGGCTCGTTCAACAGGACCAACATGAACCAGGAGCTGCTCTCGCAGAGCAAGTACACCGACAACTATTATATCTCCGGATATGTACCGGTCGCCAAGGACTTCGGTTTTCCCAAATACCTGATAAACCGCCTGTCCTTTCTGCGGGCGGTGGATCAGATTCAGACAGATTTGAGTATCTTTGCAACCTCGATTACTGAACTTGATCATCATGCCTGAGAAGAAGCGTATCGTGTTCCTGGATTGGCTGCGGGCGGCAGCCTGCCTTATGGTCATGCTGGTGCATGCCTGTGAGTGTGTATATTCCGATGATTATTCCTTTTCATTCCCTTCGGAATTCGCGAAGTGGAGCGTAATGCTGATCCAATGCTTTGTAAGGCCAGTAGCGGTGCCGCTTTTCCTGATGGCCTCGGCTTACCTTCTTGTGCCGGTCAAAACCGGGACCGGTGTGTTCCTCAAGAAGCGTTTTTCCAGGGTCGGCATCCCTTTCCTGGTTTTCCTTTTCCTCTATGCGTTCCTGCCGGCAGTTTGGGGCGAGTTTACGTGGGCTGAGGCCTGGACCAACGTAAAGCAGGCCGGGATCAACTTCATCCCGCGCGAGTCCCATCTTTGGTTCGTGTACATGATGCTCGGGCTCTACCTCATCATGCCGGTCATTTCTCCCTGGCTTGCCAAGGCCAGCCGCAAGGAGGAAAGGTTTTTCCTCGGACTGTGGGTTTTCACCCTGTTCTTCTATCTGCTACGGGACAAGTTCGGCCCTGTTTTCGGAGAATGCTGGTGGAATCCTTATCCGCTGTTCTACTACGTTTCAGGATACATCGGCTATATCATCCTCGGTCATTACATCCGCACCAAGGTCCGGTGGTCCGCAAGAAAGACGGCGAGGGTATGCATCCCGCTTCTGGTGGCCTGCTATGTGTTCGGCCTTTACCAGTTCTACACAAGGAGCTTCGTGACCGATACTCCGGCCCGGCTGGAGATGCATCTGCAGAACGATACGATCGTCGCCGGGATTATGAGCGCCTGCCTTTTCATGCTCTTCGCCCACATCAAGGCCGATGGCAGGCTTTACGGGTTGGTCAGGAAGATCTCCGAGGCCAGCTACGGCATGTACCTTATGCAGATGCTCATGCTCCCTGCCGTCTTCGGCCTCCTTAACCCCATCCTTCCCGTCCCTCTTGCCATTATTCTCACAGCGGTAATCACCTTTATACTGAGTTTTGTGATCTCCCGCCTCATCGGCAAGCTCCCCTTCGGCAAATACATAGTCGGTTAGGCCGAGTGCTCCGCTGAAGTGCCCAGCATTGCATCGATTTTCAAAAACACCCCCCACCCACACACCTCCTGCGTGCGATGTAATGGACATTTGGCTGCATGGTGTGCGAATCGGGCGTTTTTGCACACCGAAAGGGTGAAAAAGAGAAACCCCGCCAGAGGGGCGGGGCTTCTTAAATCAGCTGCGTAGCGCGGCGCTGAGTTTCTTACTCGTCAACGCGGAGGGAGAGCTAGTCGTCTATGCGGAGGAACCTGCCGCGGTGGTCGAACTTGAGGTCGATGCTGTCATCGAGCTCGACCTCGATCTCCCTGCGGTCCTTTTTGATGGAGGTGACGTTGGAGCCGGGGAAAGCGGATTTGACATAGTCGGCGATGACTGGAGGGATGACGGCCTCGGGTACGGCTTCGCTGCCGTGCTCGCAGTCGACCTTTTTCCACTGGCCCTTGTTGTCGAACTCGAGCTTGACGGCTCCGTCAAGCATGACTTCATACTCAAATCCGTCCTTTACTGCCTGGAGGATCTTGTGGGTAGGGAAGTGCTCGGTGATGAAAGCCCTGGAAACCTCAGGCAGCTGGGCTGCGGAGATGATCCTGCCGTCCGCGAAGGCGGGGATGGCCATAGCGGCTGCAATGATGAAGGTGATGATGCGTTTAATCATTGTAGTTGAAGTTAATAAATGGTTAGGTGTGTTTGCAGATATAGTAAAATAATGTACATTTGCACAGACACCAACAGTAAAGCTTAGGATATGAAAAAATGGATTATCACCCTCGCCATGTTGGCGGCATGTGCCTCTCTCGGAGCCCAGAACAGCGCCGAGCAGGTACAGGAGCAGGCCCGCATGAGCGTACAGCAGGCGGAGCGCGAGAGCAAGCAGCAAAGCAGGGCCAGCCGCAGGGAAATAGACCGCAGCCAGGACCAGATCAAGCGCGCCAAGCAGGATATCAGCAACGCCAAGGACGAGACCAAGGCGCTGAAAGCCGCGATCAAGCAGCAGAAGGAAGCCCTTAAGCTGAAGAAAAAGGCCTATTCCGGCCAGAAGAAGGCTTTCAAGGCCGGCGGCAAGCTCTCCAAGGAAGAGAAAACACAGCTTAAGTACATGGAGGACGAGATCTCCCGCATCGAGTCCGCCATCCGCAGCGACGAAAAGCGCATGAAGGCCCTTTCCGGACAGATCAAGGACCGCCAGGGCATCATCAAGGACGAGAATGCTGCCATCAAGGAAAGCAAGAAAGCCCGCAGCGATGCCAAGAAGAACCTGCGGGAAGTCAAGAAAAACGCCAAGGCTGGTGAATGAAAAAAAGGAGCGTCAACCGCTCCTTTTTCCATTATTTCTTCACTACGTGGTCAAGCCATGTCGCCAGGGATGATGTCCATTCGTTCTTGAACAGCATCGTGTCGTTCCACCCATAACCGTGTCCGCCGGAAGGGTAGATCAGCAGCGTGGCGCTCACCTTGTTGGCCAGCAGGGCCTCATAGTAGCGGAGGCTGTTTGCGGGAGGGACGAGGAAGTCGTCCGTGGTGAGGGTGATGAATGCCGGGGGAGTGTCCGGCGTCACATGCTTCTCATTGGAATACAGGTCTATGAGCTCCTGCGAAGGGTTCTCTCCGAGAAGCCCGTCAAGCGATCCCTTATGGGTGAAGGACGGATCCATCGTAATGACCGGGTACATGAGGATCTGGAAGTCAGGCCTGGTGACCTCGTCCTTGTAGTGGGTGGCTATGGTCGACGCTACATGCCCGCCGGCGGACGTGCCCATGACGCCGACCGAGGTGATGCCGAGGTCCTTGCGTCCGCGCATGATGCGGATGGCCTCGGTGATGTCGCTGAGCGGCACGTCATGATGGCCGCGCGGCATTCGGTAGATCAGCACGCAGTAGGTTATGCCGTGGGCGTTGAACCAGTCCTTCATGTTGCGTGCCTCATGCGAGAGTGACAGCATGGCGTAGCCGCCTCCAGGGCACATGATGATGCACTGTCCGTTAGGATTCCTGGCGGGGTATACCTCCAGCAGCGTTTCGGTATAGTTGTTCGCCACGGATGGCGCCCAACTGTTCTGGTTTGCGGAAGCCGGTACTTCGAATGCGTTGGGAGCTCCGTTGGGCCAGACCTTGATGGTGTCTACGCGCGGGCCGAAGAAGCCCGGGAAGGAAGGGCGCCTGCCGCCTGCAGGCTGCGCCAGCGCCGCCACGGCTGCCAGCGCGCAAAGAATGCTGATGATCAAGCGTTTCATGATGATTATGATTTGTGGTTGAAACTATTTCTGTGCGTTGAGTATGTCCAAGGTAGTGCGGACGACTATCCAGTCATAGTGCTTAGTCGTCCCGTCGAGCGAGTCGTAAGGCCGCATGTCCGGATGCGTCATGAGTTCCTCGCGTTTCTGAGGGCCATACTGGTAACCGGCAATCTCGTGCGATGCCGTCCAGCGCAGGTGCTCGAGTCTGGCGAGGTTTTCAAGGACCTTCGCAGCTTTCTCGTCTGAGCCGGTGTAATGCTCCCCTTCGTACCTTACTGGAATGTCTCGTGCGGCGCAGGCTCCCTCCCAGAGGCGCGGGGGGCATAACGCTGCCTTGACCCTGACGTGGAAATAATTGGCGAAATCCTGTCCGGTCTTCCTTCTGAGCTCCATCCTGCGTGCCAACTCCGTGCCGGGCTTCCGGCGGACCTGCTCCTCCCTCATGTCCCACGATATGCCGTCGCCGGCGCTTGCGGAGTACGATGCCTGGAAGCATCGTGCGTACCGGAGGTATGCTTCATTGGAGATGTTGTCCCACGTCCACGTCCGCTCTATGTCGCCGATGGTGCGGATGATTTCCTTGCCCCCGTAACTGCCGTTATAGAACGAGATGATGTCGCGGTAGGTCTCCGGCTCCTCCATCTTTACGACTATGATCAGGCCGTCCAGGGAAGCGCGGCTTTTGAAAGCCGACTCCAGGATGTCGACGGCAAGGTTGACATTGGTGCCGTCGTCTCCCAGTGAAATGAATACATAGTTGAGGGATTCTATCCTCTGCGCAACCAGGCTGCGGAAAGCTTCGGAGTCAGTCTCCGACTGGATGAAGCATACTCGACCGGCGTCAAGGGCAGGATGGGATGCCTTGTAGGAAACGGAGATCCTGTCCATGTCGGCATCCACGACTTCACAGTGGAATGGGCTTGGCTGTCCGTCCTTTCCGACGAATGCTCCGAACTCATAGAGGAATGCCAGGGCACCTTGCCCGCTCTCTCCGAAACCGCAGACCATGGCCTGGAAGGGGCTGGATACGTATCCCGCAGGCTCTCCGTCCTTGTCCCTGCCTATACTGACAAACCTGACGGGATACAGACTGTCGTCGGCATTCAATGCATTGGTGGCCAGAAATGATGAGTCGACGATGTGGATATTGGAGTCGGACGCCAGGTCTACCTTCAGGGCGGTTCCTTCCTTTTTGGCATGATAGAACAGCTGGGCATTGATGGGGAGAAGCCTCCTAACGGCGGAGAGATTCTCCTGTGTGTTGTCGGAAAGCAGGTAGAAGCAGTTCGCGGAGGACCCGGCCCAAGCCGAAAGTCTCCGGAGTCCAAGTTCCTCGAAGAAGGGCCCTTCCGTGCTTTTCGCGATGGTTTTCCTGGCCTTGAGCACCACGGCGTGCGGAGCTTCCCTGAGCATGCGTTCCAGCCCCGAAGACCCGGCGCGGACTCCACGGAAAAGGCTCAGTATCGATACTTTCCCAGGCAGCTCATCCTTGGCGGGCTCTTCCACGAAGATGACCTTGTCCGCAGCGGGAAGGCTCTTTGCGATGGCCAGGGCTTTTTTTCCGGTTCCGAGAAAGATGTGGGTGCGGCCTTCCGCAGCCTTCCGGCAGTGGCCCAGCAGCCAAAGCCTGCTGGCGAGCCTTCCCGCCAGGAAGTGTACGAGAAGGATGGACGTGGTCCAGATGGAGCAGAGGTACAGGCCCTGGAGGATGATCAGGTGTGCCTGAGGGTTCACCACGCCTTCCGCGATCACGCCGCCCCTTAAGTTGAAGAAGTGGTTGAGGTTGCCGACGCTTGATGCGAATTTGAAAAGGAAAAGGTCCACGGCCGACATGACTGCCATCACCAGCTTGGGGAACCACGCCTTGGCGGCGGCAAAGTCATAGACATGCCAGTAAAACATGATGCTGACCAGCAGCAGGGCCAGTGCCGGGATCCACAGCCGTTCCGGCCTTTTCCTGAGCATCGTCAGGGTAAGCCAGCCATACAGCAGCACGGCCACTATGACGATGCAGGTGGCCGTGCTTGTTCCCATTTGTTCGATGAGCGGAGGCATGATGCTACAGATAGAACACCCTCAGGATATTGGCTCCCTTGCTGTCCTTTCCGCCGATCGTGAAACCCACGGAGGCCATGATGCCGCTGTTGTCGAACGGTGTGGACATGTATCCCTTCTCCCTTCCCTCTTCCTGGAAGATGTTGGCATTGCCCTTCATGGACCTGTAACCGACCTTGAAGCTGGCGTTGAGGACAGGTATCCTGGAATGGAATTCCAGCCCGAAGAATATGTCTGTCATGTCGACATAGGTGAAGTGCATGTCGTTCAGGATATCCCAGCCGAGGCTGTGGATCTGGGGGGTATAGGCGTATGATGCCAGCAGGTCGACGTCCAGGAACTGATGCACTCCGCCGCCGAGGCGGAACTCTCCGTTGAGGAACATGACCGTGCCGCTGAAGAGGTACTTCTGGGTGCTGCTGTCACCGGTGGACTTGAATGCCGAGGCGTGCACCAGCGACGTGGAGAATCCGGGGAAGATGGGGAACTTCAGGAAACCGAGGTTTCCGAGCTCCTTGTACGGAACAGTCCATTCTCCCTGGACGGCCTGGATGAGGTTGTCGGATGCGGGAATCTGTCCGGAGAGGACCGAGAGACTCCCTCCTTCGGAGTAGGACATGCGGTTGAGGGTGTTGTGCTTCTCATTGAACTTGAAGATGCCCTTGTATGCGATGTCCTTGTGCCTTCTGCTGCCGCGGATGCGCATACCATTGTTGTAGCCGACGTCAGGTCCGGCGCTGAAACGGCGGAATTCGTATTTGTACAGGCCGTAAGGCAGGTCGATCACGCCGGCAGGGTAGTGGTCGTATTCCCGGATCCTTGGCTCGCTCCCGTCGATGGAGGTGATGTAGACGTTGAAGCCGGTGGCGGCATTGGTCGTACTGCGGAAAGCGTCGGAGCTGACCTTCAGGGGATGGCTTTCCCGGAGGCTCACGGTCAGGGTGTCAACCCCTCCGATGACGCCTGACTGCCTGACAAGGGTCAGCGGATAGTAGCCCTTCTGCCTTAGCGTGACGGTGTTCTCCCCTAGAGGGACGGCCTTGTTGTAGACAGGGGTGCGTATGCCTTCGGCAGCACCGTTGATGACAACTTCGACTCCTGCAGGTACAGTGTTGATGTTGAGGTAGGAGAGGGGGTTCATGTTGACCTCGAAATCGAGCGTCTCGCCGGGCCTTACATTGATCGTATAACTGGGGGCTTCGGACATGAAGTCCTTTTTCTCGAACGATATCTTGTGCTCGTCGGCCGCCATCTGGACCTCCAGCTGCTCCACCAGTGTTCCTATGGGAGTGGTGCCGTCCTTGACGAGGGCTCCGTCGGCGTTCCTTCCGTTGAAGAAGCGCACTGTGCCGCGCTTGGGAGTCATGATGACGTCGAGGGGTACGGTTTCGCCCTCGCGTGCGGTGAAGGTGAAGGAGTAGTCCTCGAAGTCATCGGCTGTGGCGGTGACCATGTAGGTGGCCGGCTCAAGCGGGATGACGAAGTTGCGTTCGTTGTCCTGGTACAGCTCGAAATGGCTGATGAACGACCCGGCGGTATTGAAGGTGCGGGTGCCGCCGCGTCCGTAATACCCGTCGAGGTTGATCTGCTTGCCTCCGATGAAGAGTTTGGGGTTCTTGTTGTCAAGGTTGCCGGAGGCGGCGTTGATGGTGAGCTTGGCCAGTGCGAAGCGGGGAGTGAGGTCGAAATGGTACTCCTTGGTAACCTTTGGATCGTCTGCCGCGCGGACGGTGATATAGGTGTCAAGCGCGAAGTAGTCGTTGCGGAGGATGTGGATGGGGATCTCACCCTCGTTCAGGTTGAGCGTGACCGGTGTGATGCGGGGCGTAGGGTCGCTTCCGATGGTCACCTGCGAGCCCTCGGGGTTGGTGATGATACGGACGCTGCGCTCCTGGATGGGGCGTGCGATCTGCATGACGGGCAGCCCGCGGGAGACGGTCTTGCCCGACACGGTCATCTTGATGAGGATCTCTCCGTTGCGCAGGGTGGGGTCTGGATTGGCCTCGGCTACTATAGCGAGGGTATTGTCAGCCTTGGTGAGCTTGCACCACTCGGGGCAGCTCTCAACCTCCCATTTCCCGTTGCCGCCCCTGCCTGCGAGGACGGTTATGCTGTGCGCCTCGGGCGAATACGAGAAATTGACGAAAGGCTGGGAAAACACCAGGCGCTCGCTCTCTTTCTTGGCTGCTGCGATCTTGTCCAGCTCCCTCAGGCACTTTTCATAGTCCGGGCGCACCTCCTTGGTGAACGCCTCGTACTGTCTGAAAAGCTTGAAGATGCCTTCATACTGGGCCTTTGCCGCAGTGAAGTCTCCGTTCAGGAGATACAGGTTGGCGGCACTTTTCATGGTCTCGAAAGACTCCTTCTCTCCGGCGGTCTGGGCCAGTGACGTCATGACGGCGGCCATCAGGATGAGAAGTGTCAAAAATCCTCTCTTCATAATACGGTACTATTTTATTTGATCCATAATCGATTCAATCTCCTTGTCGGCAGGGACTTCCAGCAGCGAGTCGAGCTGGCGCACCTTGGCAATGCCGGCCTCGATCAGGCTGATGGAGGCTGCGGCATTCTCGCGCGAGGCGTATTTCAGGGGCTCGTACAGGGCCTTTACGGTATTGATCCTGCGGGTGCGGATACTTTCCATCACCTGCATGCTGTGGCTGCGGAGCTCCTCGAAGCCCGGCCGCTCCGGGGCTTTCACCGTGAGCATGCCGGAGCACTGGCCGTACAGGTCTTCGGCCTGCTTGATGGCAGGGAAGACGAAGTCCAGCGAGTCCTCTGCGGCCAGCCAGCCGTCCACCTTGTCCAGGAGCGACCCGTACTGCTGCTGTATCCTCGATGACTTGGCTTTCTCGTGGGCATGGAAGCCGCCGAAGCCTGCAAGCAGGAGCACTGCCGCCGCAAGGGGAACGGCCATCCTGCGAAGGAAGATGCGGGCCTTGCCGGGGTTTTTCTCAAGCCCTTCCGCATCCAGTCCCTCGAGGGTGTGGCCTACGTTCAGGGCTAGCTGCTCAAGCCCGTCCGAAGGGCTCAGCAGCGAGTCTATGTAGTTGATGCTCTGAAGGTAGTAGGACCTGTCGCGGTTGTAGGCGACATCGTCCAGCCGATACACGAGGATGGGCCTGTGGCATTTGTCGGCGAAGTAGTTGATCTCCCTTCCTACCTCGGCCGAGTCGTTGGCGTTCCGGGAGTGGAGGTAGATGAGCATGTCGCTTGAGTCCATGGCCTCCACCAGCTGGGCCTGCCATCCTGCGTTATGGAGCAGGTCCCTTTCGGACGCGAAGCAGGCGTATCCCTTGGATTCGAGGTACTCCCTTATGGTGTGAAGGGCCTTCTGGTCCTTGTTGGAATGGCTGATGAATGCGGTGTATTTCATAGGACTTCTTTGGAAGGAATGCCATTACTCCCGCAGGGGAGCGTGTCCCTGCGGGAGATGGTGAATCCGAGCTTGACGACGAGCCTGAGGGTGTTCACGGCCGTCAGGCGGTCATACTCTTTCTCTTTATCGCTGAGTTCGGAATAAGGTACCAGCCCAGGGTGGAGCCTGGCGGCATCATCCCTTCTGTCGCCGTACCGCCAGCCTTCGGCCAGGCGGGCGGCGCTCCAGACTTCATGGACGTTCTCCGCAAGTATCTCGGACAGCTCCATGAGCTCGCCGTCGAGCTGGACGTCGCTTACGTCTGTGGGGTGGGGATGGTACTCCCGAACGGTTTTTTCAGTGGTCATTGGGACTTTGGTCAGTACAAGTTCCCAAAGGTAGCAATTTTTAGTATTTCAAGCAAGTAGGTATCTAATACATCGAGCTGAAGTCGCTTCCGCCGGTGAGGATCGGGTAGATGTTGGCCGGGAAGCAGAGGCTCTGGTAGATGGTGAACTCGCTTTGGGAAATGGCTTCGATGTTGTCGATGTAGATGCGCTCGCGCGGTGTCTCCCGGCTGATGGCCGGGTAGCACCGCCCGGCGCGCGTCTGCAGGCCGGGACCGAAGACGATGATGCCCGGGCGGATGCCCCAGTGCATCTCGTGATTGGTGTATTCGGTCTCGCGGTCGTGCGGGTGATGGACGCGGTTATAGCCGACGCCGGTCATGAAGCACTTGCCCATGGGGTTGAGGCCGAGCAGATAGTCCATCAGCTGGCTGACGCCGTCGATGTACTTGTCCTCGCCCGAAAGCTTCCACCAGAGCATCATCGGGTATGCGTACTGGCCCTGGGCGGTGTTGCTGCCCCACCAGCGGAGGTTGGCGGGAGTGCCGACAGGGTATGCGTTCTGCGCGAGAAACTCCAGCTCGCGGTCCGCGGTGCGCTTGAGGGCGTCCTTGAAGACGGCGGTCACGGCCGGGTCGGTCGGGCGCTTGGTTATGAGGTACGAGCAGAAGTAGGAAGGCAGCCATGCCGAGCGGGCGAAGGCCTCGGTGCCCTGGTTGAAGGTGTCGACGATGCCCAGCACGTCGCTGGCGTGGGCCTTGACGTAGTCATGGTAGGTCTCTTCGCCGGTCATCAGGTACATCTCGACGTTCCAGTACATGTCGAAGGTGGGGAAAGTCTGTCCCTTGAGGGACTTGCGGGCGAGCGCGGCGCGCTCCATGAGCTGCTGCGCGCGCTCCGGCCGGTACGGCTGGATGATGCGCGCCAGGTGCACGAACAGCGCCGAAGCCCAGGCTGCGGTATTGGCGTTCAGCACCTCGGTGCCGAAGAGATGGTCCTCGCGGTCGTAGGTGGTGAATGGGGAGTAGCCGGTGGTCTCGGTGCCCCAGGGCATCTCGCCGGTCTCGGTCTGCACGTACTCCCAGAACATGGTGCCCCACTCGGCCTCGTCGATGATGTCGGGGATGCCGTTGCCCTTGCCCAGGATGTTGAAGTCCTCGTCGAACTTGTCCGGGATGTTGAACTGGTCGTCCTTGAAGAACTCGGGGAACATCTCGAAGGTGGTGAGCAGCGACGAGGAGACATCCATGTGGTAGGTGCGGCGGTCGGCGTCGCCGGCATCGTGGTAGCCTCCCCATGCCTTGATGGTGGGCTCTTCACCCGTGACTTTCAGGCGGGCTTCGCCGATGGGGCCGTAGGTGAGGTAGACGGTTTCGTGGCAGGGCTTGGTGCGGATGTCCCAGTCGGCGTAAGGCTTCACGACTGGCACGCCGCAGCGCTGATGGTAGAGTGCACGGAAGCTGGTCCAGCCGGTTTTCTTGGAGAAATCACCGCCCACTCCGAAAGGATAGGACGAGCCGAAGCCCTTGACGACCACCTTGTAGGGGCCTCCCTCAGGGACTGCGGACAGGTCGATCCTGTAGACGAAGTCGCCGGAGGATTTGTCAGCGCCTATCTTGACGACCTGGCCCTCGGTCACTTTCTTTCCCTTGGCGTCGATTACCTTGTATGCGGGCAGTTCGCCTGCGATCTCCTTGCTGCCGCCGTCACCGAGCCATACGGCAAGGTTGGCATAGCGGACCTTGGAGAGGGCGCTGTAGCCCACCTGGTTGGTTTTGATGGCTTCGCAGAAGACTTTCTTCTCCCTGAAGCGGAAGGCTTTCCTGCCGTAAGGGGTCTTGACGACGTAACGCTTGCCGGGCTTGAGGTTGCGGTCCAGCGTCAGGTAGATGTGGTGCTCGCTGCCTTCAGCCTCCGTTACGAACTTGTTCAGGGCCTTGACGCCCTTGCGCCCGACTTTCCAGTCGGCGGGGTTGGAGATGTCGATGCCGTCGAGGTTGACGACGTCGCTGGTGAAGTAAAGCGCGATGACGTTGTTGGAGGCGGTACGGACCTCCTGGAGGACGAGGGTCTCGTCAGGAGCGCCCGGCTCCTCGACGTACTTGGGCCTGGAGGGCTCTGCGGCGAAGGACATGCAGAGCAGGGCCGCAGCCGCGATGGCGGGAAGGGAAAGATGCTTTTTCATATGTGAAGGACAAGTTGGTTATGGTCGGCTGGAAAAACATGGACGGGCAGCAGTCACTGCCCGTCCGTTGAATAGTTTTTCAAAGGTTTTGTATTGGTCCAGTATACGTCAGTGCTATTATCTGCGAATATAATTAAATTTTTGCAGAAAGCAATACTTTCATATCGTTTGCTGTAAGTGCAGCGCCTGCGACAGTGCCGTCAGGGGCGATGAGCACCATGGTGGGGATCCAGTGTATGCCGAAGGCCTCCGACACGGGATTCTCCTTCCATTTGATCAGGTTGGAGACCTGCGGCCACTCGAAGCCCTGCTCTTCAAGGCATTTCTTCCATGCCTCGGCATCGTGGTCGAACGACACTCCGATGAGTTCCACGCCCTTGGGATTGAACTCGGCGTAGAGCTCCTTCACCGCGGGGAATTCCTCACGGCAGTCGGGGCACCAGCTGGCCCAGAAGTCCAGCACCACCCAGCGTCCGGCGAAGTCGGACAGCTGCAGGGGCATGCCTTCGGGGGTGTTGAGGGTGAGGGCCGGAGCCGGGGCGCCGGCCTTGACTTCGGGCATGTACTTGGACATGTCCTCGGTCTGCTCCGCAGGCTCCGCTGCGGTGTTCTTCTGCCTGCCGCCGCATGCTACGGCGCAGATCATCATGGCCGCGAGGGCCACAAACTTAAGCGTTCTCATTATAGGGCTTGGTTAAGGAATTCCACGAAACCGTCGACGCTGAGGTTATACCCGCGGACCGGCGCCAGGAGCGCGCCGTCAGGGCCGAGCAGCGCATAATTGGGCTGCGAGTTGACGCCGAAGCGCTCGCGCGCTATGAAGGAGTTGACGCGGCCGACATCCTTGAGCACCCGACCCTCCGGGGTGGTGACCCACTGGCTCTCGGGAAGCCTGGTCTTGTCGTCGTTGTGCAGGGCCACCAGCTCGAAGCGGTCCCGCAGCAGCGAGAGCACCTGGGGGTCGCTCCAGACGCGGGCTTCCATCTCGCGGCAGTTCACGCAGCCGTAGCCGGTGATGTCCACGAAGACGGGCTTGCCGCTACGCTTGGAGGCTTCCAGCGCATCGTCGATGTTGTCATAGGCCATAAGGCCATGGGCGATCTGCATGGTGGGGCCGTCCGCGGCGGGCGCGGCGGCAGACGGCGAAGCCTGGGCCGCCGGCGCGTAGCCGCCCAGCACGAAGTCCTGGGTTTCGATGGGCGGCAGATACCCCGATAGGGCCTTGAGGGGAGCTCCCCACATGCCCGGAACCATGTACACCACGAATGTGAACACTCCGATGGCGAGGGCCAGGCGAAGCACGGAGACGTGCTCGACGGGATCGTCATGCTTGAAGCGGAGCTTGCCAAGGAGGTAGAAGCCCAGAAGGGCGAACACTACGATCCAGATGGCGAGGTAGACCTCACGGTCCAGCAGGCCCCAGTGGTAGGTCTGGTCGGCGGTGCTGAGGAACTTGAAGCCGAGGGCTATCTCGATGAATCCCAGCACGACTTTGACGCTGTTCAGCCAGCCGCCGCTCTTGGGCAGTCCCTTAAGCAGGGAAGGGAAGAGGGCGAAGAGGGTGAAGGGGAGCGCAAAGGCCAGCGAGAAGGCCAGCATGGTAATCATCGGAGTCCAGAACTCTCCCTGCGTGGATTTGATGAGCACGGAGCCTACGATGGGGCCGGTGCAGGAGAAGGATACCAGCACGAGGGTGAGGGCCAG
>ODAI010761031.1_pt1 | contig 16852 bp, 13 predicted proteins | sample 1539321 | NCBI WGS metagenome assembly ODAI01 (sample SAMN02144231, study PRJEB22623) | gut metagenome | biome: sheep rumen | host: Ovis aries | place: New Zealand | reverse complement strand
TGGTAGTCAGCTTCTCCGACCTCACGCCTAAGAGCACCACAGGCAATGTCCCGGTCATCGGCGACATCATCCCCTCGCGATGGGCCTACGAGGCTCTGGCGGTGACGTCATACTCGGACAACGAGTTTGAAGCTCCGTTCTTCGAGATTGACAAGCAGAAATACGAGAACCAGTTCTATAACGTCGGATTCCTCTATGAGCTGCAGTCACAGCTGGAGACCGCCAAGCACGAAAAGACCACCGGCCGCGAGGTGAAGGCCGAGCACATGGAGGTAATCAAGAACAACCTGCCCAAGCTGACAGCATTCTGCGGCATGCCGCCCTATCAGGGCGCGTACGACTACACGTCGCTGAACACCTATTTCAAAGAGGCAGAGAAGATCCTTTCGCAACGCTGCAACAAGCTGGCCCTGCAGGGCGATGCCGTCATGAGCCGCCTCATCAGGGAGAAGGGCAAGGACGCCGTGCTGGACATGAAGCGCAGCAACTGCAACACCAAGCTGGAGGACTGCGTCATGGGGGCCGACCAGCAGCGCATGCTGGACATCATCGACAACCAGATTGTGCCGCGCACGGGACTGATATTCCTGACACCGCAAAGCAACATCGGGCGCGCCCCGTTCTATTGCTGCGAGAAAATCATAGCCGGCCAGCATGTCAAGACGCTGTGGTTCAACATGGCCGTGCTGCTGCTGATGAGTGTCGTCATGACCGTGCTGCTGATGACCGACTGTCCGGGCAGATACCTCAGGAAGTAAAGAGAGACGAACATCAACTGCATAGAGAAAAGAAGAGAAAAAGAATTCATAAATTATTAATAACTTAATTTTACAACAAAATGAAGAAATTATCTATTTTAGCCATCGCTTTCGCTGCTGTCGTATTTGCAGCTTGTGGAGGCAAGAAGAGTACACAGAACGTTGAGGACGCTGACAGTCTGAAGAGTTTCGAACAGCAGCAGATTGAGGCCAGCATCAAGATGAATTTGGACAGTCTGGCCGGTGTCTTCGGAAACCTGAAGCAGCTGCCCCTCATCAAGACTGCCGACGGCAAGCTCACCCTCTCGGCCGAGGTCAAGAAGGTGAAGCCGGAATTCCTGCTGAACGCCGCCATCGCCGACGAGGCTACCACCATGGCTGAGAAATACCGCACACTGGCTGCACTGCAGGTTGACAAGCAGATAGCACTGCTCTACGACCTGCCCGTCGAGGACTACGACAAGGCCATCACCAAGCTGGCTGCCGACATCAACGACCCCTCGTTCAAGGCTGTTGAGGACGAGGCTACACTGTATGAGGCTACCGAGGCCCTCTACAACGCCATGAACGACAACAACCGCATCAACTTCTTCTGGCAGATGGCTGCCACATCGCTCGTAGAGCAGCTCTATGTGGCCTCGCAGAACCAGGATGCCTTCCTGGCTGCCTTCGACGACGATGCTGCTGCCAACTCGACGTTCCGTATCGTACTGCTGCAGGATGCCATCACCCGTCTGAGCCAGTATGACCCCGAAATCGTGCCGGTGGCCGAGGCTCTGAAGCCCCTCGACGTGCTCAACGCCACCACCGTTGCCGAACTGAAGGAGCAGCTCAAGCAGGCTGACCAGCAGATTGCTGCTGCCCGCAAGGCTCTTACCAAATAAATAGGTGTCCGCAATCGGATTCTCGAAGAGTGGTGACGCACAGACGGTACCACCCTTCGAGAAATTTTCTACTTATACATCATAATTACCTACAAAAAAATGATTTTCGAAATACAAGAACAAGACGGAGGCGTGCTGGCCATTGTCAATGGCCGCCTCGACACTCCTGCTGCCGTCAAAGCTCAACAGGAGATTATCCCCTTGCTGGAGAATGCCAACAAGGTCATCACCCTTAACTGCGAGAACCTGGAGTATATCAGCAGCTCCGGTCTGCGACTCTTCCTCACCATCCGTAAGGAAGCATCGGCAAAGGGCGGAAAGGTTATCATTGAGCACATCAACGACGACATCCGCAAGGTGTTCCAGATGACAGGGTTCTTCAACCTCTTTGATATCCGATAAGACAGGGCTATGAATCACTACGGGTTAGACCTGCATGGCGAAATGTTGCTGGAGGAATACCGGCAACAGCTATCCTACTACGAGATATTGAAGGAGCATGCCATGTCGCGGTTTGCAGAAATGATCCGCCAGAGCGGCATCGAGGTGAACTCTATCGAGATACGCATCAAGACGGAAGAGTCGCTGGCCGGGAAGTTGGAGCGAAAGGGGCATAAATACCAGTCGCTGCTCGACATCACCGACATTCTCGGAGCCCGTATCATTGCCTTTTATAACGAGGATGTAGATCGCGTCGCCTCACTGGCGGAATCGCTGTTCGACATCGACTGGGCCAACTCGGTAGATAAGCGGAAGATGCACGACTTCGACCGCTTCGGCTACAATTCGCTGCACTATATCTGCCGCATGCCCAAGAGCATCTACTATGACCCGGAGATACCGCAGCTGAACGAGATACGCTTCGAACTGCAGATGCGCACAGCCCTGCAGCATGTGTGGTCAGCCATCCAGCACGACATTGGCTATAAGACAGAGATAGAGACGCCCTTGGAGTACCATCGCAACCTCAGCCGTCTGGCCGGTCTGCTGGAATTGGCCGACAACGAGTTCAGCCGCATACGCACAGCCATCGCCGACTACCGGCGCCGAGCCATGCAACTGGTAAGCAGCGGACAGCTGGACGAGGCGGCTCTCGACGGCGACACCTTCCGCAGCTATCTGGCGCTGCGCCCCTTCGACAAGCTGAACAAGAAGATTGCCGCCATCACGCAGGCTGAAGTACAGGAGATGTCGCTCATGGGCTATCTGCCCGTACTGCGCCAGATAGGCATGCAGTCGCTCGGCGATGTGGAACGGCTCATCCGCGACGACTATGACGATGCTTACCAGCTGGCACTGTTCCAGCTGGGAAGCACCGACATCGACATCCTCTCAGAAGCCGTAGGACTGCAGAACCTCTGCATCGTACACATACTGAAAGCGGGCGGCGGACTGCCCGGCCTGCGGCAGATGTTTGATGCCATCAACGGGAAACTGCCGCAGAACGAACAGTTAGCTGCCATGGTGTTCGCAGAAGCTCAACGGCTGTCATTCATGCACCTATAAACAATATCTGAAGAAGCATGAACAATACTGAGCATCACCATCCGCACGCTGATGCCATGCACGACGGCGGACATCCGCATGCTGCCATGCACGACGGCGGACATCCGCATGCCGCCATGCCCCCACACCATGAGGCAGGACGGCCCCGCATCGCCATCGTCGATGCCAACACGCTGGCGGTGCTCGGACTGAAGCAAATCCTTCAGAACGTCATGCCCATCATCACCGTACATACCTACGGCTCGTTTGCAGAACTGGAGGCCAACGACCCGGACTCGTATGTACACTATTTCGTGTCGATGGACATTGTGCTGCGCAACCGCGCCTTCTTTATAGACCATAGCCGCAAGACCATCGTACTGACACTCTCGCTCGACGAGAACTCACAGTTGGCGGGATTTCACAGTCTCTGTATCAACCAGCCGGAGGATATGTTGCTGCGCGCGCTGCTTGGCATGGTACAGCATGCACACGAAGGCGGCCGCAACCTGCCGCCCATGCCCAAGGTGCTGCAACAGAAGATACTGTCCGACCGCGAGATAGAGGTCATGTCGCTCATCGTGCAAGGCTATATCAACAAACAGATAGCCGACCAGCTGAACATCAGCCTATCGACGGTGGTGACACACCGCAAGAACATCATGGACAAGCTGGGCATGAAGAGCGTATCGGCACTGACCATATACGCCGTCATGCACGGCTATGTTGACATCAACAAGATTTAGGGCTATCCCGCTCCCAGCTACAGTTTCACGCTGCTGATATCCACCAGGCCGTTGACAATGGCATAGATGGTGAGTCCGGCAGCCGAGTGAATCTGCAACTTACGGGCAATGTTACGCCGATGGGTGATGACGGTATTGATAGAGATAAACAGATGGTCGGCAATCTCCTTGTTCTGCATACCCTGCACCACGCAGACCACCACGTCTTTCTCTCTGTCGCTGAGCTGCTCGGCGTTTTCCTGCACGCCACGGAACACCATGCTGCTGATGTTTTTCGTCACATCCTGCTGCTTGGTCATCCGCTCCAGCCGCCGGATGGCTGGCGTGAAAATGTGGTCTTCCACCTCGGCATGCTGGTGCAGCCATTCCTCATTATTATATATATCATAGAGCGTAGCCGTCAGCTGGTTGTTGCGGTGCGGGTCTGAAGGCAGGTATTTGATAATCATCAGCTTCAGCTCGCGCAGCTTCTTGTCGGTAGCCTCGTGGTGCTTCGAGAACATCTCGATGTTATAGTCTGCCGTCGCCGTACCGTCAATCAGCGACTGGACGTATGGGAATAGCGTCTTCTCCTCGTACTTCATGTGGCGGCGAATCTCCTGCGCATACTCGTCGTACAGCTTCAGCATCAGGTGGCCTATACGGTCGCTGGCATCAATGCTCTCCTCCAACTCACGGCGAATAAACGGCAACTGGAAGTCGAGGTAGTAAGCATGGCTCGCCTTCAGATAGTGCAACAGGGGGGGAACGCTGATCTGCTCGTCGTCCTCAAAGTTCGTGAAGTCGTTGATGGTGAAATTCACCACCGCCAGAAACGTGTAGCAGTCCACACCGTTCAGTTCACATGTTTCGGCCACGGTCTTGTCGCCAAAGCCAAGACTGATGCCGAAGCTGCCCAGAGCCTGCAGCACCGTATAATTATCCTTGATGAGCGTAATCATCTTATCTTGCGGCTCATACATCTTCAAATTCTTCATAACCTACACCTCATATTATGTCAAACTGCGTGCAAAAGTAATCATTTTTTTGCAAACAAAACAAGTTTTTACAGGTAAACATTCATTACAAAAGAGAAAAGCTGATTTTCCTTTTGCTTTTCTCCCGTTTTTTCGTAACTTTGGAAGAAATTGCAGAATCTCTTTTGTATAAAGGCAGTTCCATGCGAGGAAACATTTATTGTCATTATCTGGGCTCACAGGGAGTCCCCCAGTGTTATGGCTGATGGTACGGCTTGTGGCACTATCTCCATTTTTCTGACGAAAAATTTTGTAGTTTGTGCTTTTCTTTGTATTTTTGCACAATTTATTATTACTTTTGTACGAAATCTATTGAAAAAGAAAGCACATGAAGAGAATATTGGTAACGGGCGGAGCCGGGTTCATCGGTTCCCATTTGTGTGAGCGGCTGGTGAACGAGGGTAACGACGTGTTGTGTCTCGACAATTACTATACCGGCTCGAAGGAGAACGTGTGGCACCTGCTGGGTAAGCCCAACTTCGAGCTGGTGCGCCACGACGTGTGCCAACCTTACTGGGCCGAGGTGGACGAGATATACAATCTTGCGTGCCCGGCATCGCCGGTGTATTACCAGAACGACCCCATACAGACCACCAAGACATCGGTGTTCGGGGCCTACCACATGCTGGGACTGGCGCGGCGTACGAAGGCAAAGATTCTGCAAAGCTCGACCAGCGAGGTGTATGGCGACCCGATGGTTCACCCGCAGCCGGAGACGTATTGGGGCAATGTGAACACGATGGGCGTGCGCTCATGCTACGACGAGGGAAAGCGGTGTGCCGAGACGCTGTTCTTCGACTATCACCGTCTGCATGGCGTGACGGTCAAGGTTATCCGCATCTTTAATACCTACGGCCCCAGGATGGCACAGCACGACGGGCGTGTGGTGTCGAACTTCATCATGCAGGCCCTGCGCGGAGAGGACATCACCATCTATGGCGACGGCACGCAGACCCGTTCGTTCCAGTATGTCACTGACCTGGTGGAAGGCATGATACGGATGATGAACAGCAGCGACGACTTCTGCGGGCCGGTGAACATCGGCAATCCCGGAGAGTTCACCATGCTCGAACTGGCACAGAAGGTCATCGACTTCACCGGGTCGAAAAGCAAGATCGTCTTCCAGCCATTGCCGCAAGACGATCCGAAAATGCGCCGCCCCGACATCACGCTGGCCAAGAGCAAGCTTGACTGGGAACCGAAAGTGAAGCTGGACGAGGGTCTGCAGAAGACCATCGACTACTTCAAGAGCACGCTATGACTGCTCAGAGCGGGTTCCAGCCTTGGGCCTTGAGCTCAAACTCCTGATTGTCGCGGGTGACGAGGATGTGGCCGAACTCCTTCCGCGTGATGTGGCCGATGAGGTGGATGTCATCGAGAGCCTGAATCCTCTCGTGGTCGCCGATGGGTACGGTGAACAGCAGCTCGTAGTCTTCGCCGCCGTTCAGGGCGCAGGTGGTGACGTTCATGTTCATTTCCTCTGCCATCACGGCGGTCTGGTAGTCGATGGGGAGCTGCTTTTCGAAGATACGGCAACCCACACCCGACTGTTTGCAGATGTGCATCAGCTCCGATGACAGTCCGTCGGAGATGTCCATCATTGCCGTGGGGCGTATGCCGGCCTCGCGGAGCCGCTGCACGATGTCGCCACGGGCCTCGGCGTTCAGCTGTCGCTGCAGCAGGTATTCCTTGCCGGAGAAGTCGGGCTGGAAGTCGGGGAGTGTACCCGATGGAGAAGCACCGGGCGCAGCGTCGGTAGCACCTGATGGCGCAGCGGCGGCCTTGCGCTTCGCTTCGTCTATCATTTGGTAATAGACGGCCTTCTCGCGCTCCAGCAGTTGCAAGCCCATGTAGGCAGCACCTAAGTCGCCGCTGACGCAGATGAGGTCGGTGTCGCGGGCTCCGTTGCGATAGACGATGTCTTCCTTGCGGGCCTCGCCGATGCAGGTGATGCTGATGGCCAGTCCGGTATAGCTCGACGTGGTGTCGCCGCCCACGATATCTACGCCCCACTTGTCGCAGGCCATGCGCAGCCCCTCGTAGAACAGCTCGACATCCTCGACGCTGAAGCGTTTCGACAGGGCCAGCGACACCGTCATCTGTCGCGGTGTGCCGTTCATGGCGAAGATGTCGCTGATGTTCACCATGGCCGACTTCCACCCCAAGTGCTTTAGGTCGGTGTAGGTGAGGTCGAAGTGTACCCCCTCCATCAGCATGTCGGTGGTAACGAGCACTTCTCTGTCGGGATAACTGAGTACGGCGCAGTCGTCGCCTACGCCGTACCGGGTTGATGTGTTCTTCGGCTTGACATCCTTTGTCAGACGGTCTATCAAGCCGAATTCGCCTATGTCTTTGATTTCCATTTATTCTGTTTGCTTAATCATTTCGCGCGTGACGCCCGTCATACGGCCCGCTTGATCATCTCACGCATGATTTCCGTCATGAAGGGCTGGGCCCTGTTGGCGGCCTCCTGCACCTCTTCGTGGCTTACCTCCACCGGTGTGTCGAAGCCGCCAAGGTCGGTGATAACGCTGACGCCAAACGTGCGGATGCCGCAATGGTGGGCCACGATGACCTCGGGGATGGTGGACATGCCCACGGCGTCGCCACCCAGCAGGCGGTACATCTTATACTCGGCCGGGGTCTCAAAGGTAGGCCCTTGCACGCCCACATATACGCCGTAGGTGACGCGGATGTTCTTCTCCCTCGCTATCTCGGAGGCCTGTTTGATGAGGCTCATGTCGTAGGTCTCGTGCATGTCGGGGAAACGCGGACCGGTGGGGAAGTTCTTGCCGCGCAGCGGGTGCTCGGGGAAGAGGTTCAGATGGTCGGTGATGATCATGATGTCGCCTATCTTGAACGCCGGGTTCATGCCGCCTGCAGCATTGCTGACGAAGAGGGTCTTGATGCCCAGCTCGTACATCACGCGCACGGGGAACGTCACCTCCTTCATGGAGTAGCCCTCGTAGTAGTGGAAGCGGCCTTGCATGGCCAGGATATCCACGCCGCCGAGCTTGCCGAAGATGAGTTTGCCACTATGTCCTTCCACGGTAGATACCGGGAAGTTAGGAATGTCACTGTAGGCAATCTCCTGCTTGTCAGTTATTTCGGAAGCTAATTGTCCGAGGCCTGTTCCCAGAATGATTGCCGTTGTTGGTTTTGTGGTCATCCTTTCTTTTAGCCAGGATGCTGTTTCGAGAATTTTTGTGTACATAGTCTATGATGTGATTGTTAAAGTTGTCTTGTTGCTCTTGCATGAAGCGGATGGTCAGCGGCAGGGCGAAGATATGGCTGCGCACGTCGTCGCTGAAGCCTTCGACAGCGGTGAGCCGGGCGGCGTCTTTCTCCGTGGTGACGATGCATCTGGGCTGTGGCAGCTTGTCGAAGGTATCGTTGATGAGTCTTACGTCCTTGGCACGGAAGCGGTGGTGGTCGCTGAAGGTCAGTGGCACCAGGTCGGAACAGTGTGGTGCCAGGTCGTGCATTATCTGTTCCGGCGAGGCAATGCCGGAGAGCACGATGGCATGGCGGCCTTGCAGCTGCTCTATGCCGAACGGCTCGGCCTGTGTGGCAAGGATGGGGTAGAGGGCTCCGTATTCCAGCGAGGTGAAGAACAGCTGCTGATAGGGGTAGAGGTCCATGGCCTTGGTGATGACACGGTACTCCATGGGCTTCAGCCCTTTCGGACATTTCGTCACGATGACGATGTCGGCACGGTCCTTTCCTTTCAGCGGCTCGCGAAGCCGTCCGGCGGGCAGTAGCTTGTCATAGATGATGAGCCGGTGGTAATCCACCAGCAGGATGTTGATGCCGGGCTTGACGTAGCGGTGCTGGAAGGCATCGTCGAGCAGGACGGCATCCAGTTGCTGGTCGTTGTCCACCAGCGTGTCGATGCCGTGGCAGCGGTTCTTGTCAACGGCAACGGTAACGTCGGGGAACTTCTGCTTCATCTGGTACGACTCGTCGCCGATGTCCGTAATCGCTGTCTGACTGTTGGCAACGACAAAGCCCTTGCTCTTGCGCTTGTAGCCACGGCTAAGCACTGCCACATGGAAGCGGTCTTTCATCATTCCAACCAGGTATTCGACGTGGGGTGTCTTGCCGGTGCCTCCCACGGTGATGTTACCGACGGAGATGACGGGCACGTCGAAGGTACGGCTTTTCAGAATCCCGATGTCGAACATCGTGTTCCGTAGCTTGACCACTGAGCCGTAAATCCAGCTCAGTGGCAGCAGCCATTTGTTGATCTTGATGAAGTCGCCTTCCATTGTGGTTGCGTTGCTTTTCGTTATTTCGGGATATCGTTATTTCGTGATGGCGTTATACCGTAATTCCGTTATTCCGTTATACCGTTATACCGTTATTCCGTAATTCCGTTATTTCGTTATTTCGTAATTCCGTTATTACTTGATGTCAAGATAATACGGCAGGCGGGCCTGGATGGCACTGCGGCTGTTGATGGTCTTCAGGAAGCGGAACGGCTCGTAGTATTCGCCCAAAGCGGCGCGCATGCCCTCGTCCAAATAGCTTCCTTTCGAGGTCATGTCTAACAGCTCGGTAAACCAGTCGGTGGGTTCAGGATAGCCTTCGGTGTGGTATTCGTCGAGCTTGGCCAGTTCGGCAGCCTTCTTCACGGCATCGTCTAATGAGCCAATGGCATCGACCAGCTTGATGGGCAGTGCGTCGTTGCCTAACCATACACGGCCCTGTGCCACCTCTTCTATCTTCTCTACCGGTTGCTTGCGGCCGTCGGCCACACGCTTGCGGAACAGTTCGTAGCCGCGCCCGATGTGATGGTCGAGCAAGGCCATCTCTTCGGCATTAAACGGACGGGCTATGGTGCCGAAGGCAGCATGGCGGTTGGTCTTCACTTCGTCGAACTTCACGCCCAGCTTCTCCGTCAGCAGTCCGCTGACATCGGGGAACATGCCGAAGATGCCGATAGAGCCGGTGATGGTGGTGGGTTCGGCAATGATGTAGTTGGCTGCACAGCTGATGTAGTAGCCGCCCGAAGCAGCGTACCCGCCCATCGACACGACGACGGGCTTCTTAGTCTTCAGCTGGGTGACGGCCCGCCATATCTGCTCCGAGGCGTAGGCCGAACCGCCGGGCGAGTTGACGCGCAGCACCACGGCCTTCACGTCGTCGTCGTTCATCAGCTGCTCCAGGTCTTTGCATACGTCGATGGCCACGATGTTATGCTCCTGGCTGAACTGGTCGGCGGGAGCCGAATCGACAATATCGCCGTAGGCATAGTAGATGGCTATCTTCTCGCCTTTCTCCTTGGCACCCTTCACGCCTTCCATGTCGGCGAGTGTCAGCTGGTTTACCTTCTCGTCGCTGTCAATCTTCAGCAGCTTCTTGATTTCGCCCTTCACCTCGTCGGTGTACATCAGCTTGTCAACGAGTTTCAACTTCACCAGCTCTTCGGGTTCGGCCAGCGTGACGAAACGGTCGGCGTAGGCATTCAGCGAGTCAACCGACACCTTGCGGCTGGCCGACACGTCGTTGAGCATGACTTTCCAGATGCCGTTGATATAGGCCGTCACCTGCTCGCGGTTCGGCTCGCTCATGCCGTCGGCCGTCATCATCTCCGGCGCACTCTTGTACTTTCCTACTTTGCTTAGCTGGAATTTCACACCGAACTTGGCCAGCAGGTCTTTCACGAACATTGGCTGGGCAGCCAGTCCGTGCCAGTCAACCATGCCGCTGGGGTTCAGGTATATCTTGTCGGCGACACTGCAGATGTAGTAGGTGGTCTGCGTGTATGAGTCGCCGTAGGCCACTATCCACTTGCCGCTCTTCTTGAAGTCGAGCAATGCCTCGCGGATGGCATGTGCCGAAGCGGGTGAGTCGCTGACGAACATGCCGGCCTCGATGTAGATGCCCTTGATGTCTTCGTTCTCCTTCGCCTTGCGGATGGCACTGAGTATTTGGTCCAGTCCGAGAGGCTCAGCCAGTTGGTCGGTAAACATGGCCAGCGGGTTGTCTTCGGTGCGCTCTGCCAATTCGCCGCTCAGCATGAGGGTGAATACCGAGTTGTCTTCCACATTGGTGCTGCTTGCCGTCGAGGCTGCCATGCCTACTAAGGATATGACGGTAAGAATGCCCATGATGACCGTCACCAGTATGATGCCGGTGACGGTGGCTGCTACGTATTTCAGAAAGTCTTTCATAATAGAACAGATAATTTTAGTGTTTCTTGCTGCAAAGATAATGCTTTTTTCTAATAAATGACATAAAATTGTCATTTTTTTTGTCAGAATTGATGCGTATCAGCGGTTCCACGTTTTTTCAGGAGCCATTGCCCATCGATACTTCCTTATTCCGTAGCCATTGTTTTCTCCGTAACAATCTCTCCGGCCCGCTGCAGAGCCTGGTCTATGTGGCTGCAGATGTTCCTGTCGCCCAGTAGCTGTTCGAAACCGTTGCGGCGCAAGACACCATCCACCTTTTCGTTCACCCCCGACAGCACCACGGTGACGCCCTCTTGCTGGCTCATGCGGCACATGTTCTCCAGGTTGTGCAGGCCGGTGGAGTCGATGAAGGGCACTTTACGCATGCGGATGATGCGTACCTTGGGGTGGCTGCCGTAGCGGGCCATGATGTCCTCGAAGCGCGAACCGGCACCGAAGAAGTAAGGACCGTTGATTTCATACACTTCCACGCCGTCGGGTATCGAGAGGTGCTCCAGGCTGCCTGCCTGCATGTCGGCATCGGCGTTCAGGTCTATCTCGTTCAGCACGGCATGTACGTCGGTGGTCTCAGCCATGCGGCGCATGAAGAGCAGACAGGCCAGGACGAGTCCGAACTCGATGGCGATGGTGAGGTCGAAGACGATGGTCAGGAAGAACGTCAGCAGCAGCACCGTCACGTCGCTCTTGGGGTTGGGGCGTGCCATGGCTAAGAACGAGCGCCAGCCGCTCATGCCGTAGGCCACCACCACCAGCACGCCGGCCAGGCAGGCCATGGGGATATACTGTGCCAGTGGCATGAGGAAGAGGAAGATGAGCGTCAGCACCACGGCATGCACGATGCCTGCCACGGGTGTGCGCCCGCCGTTGTTGATGTTGGTCATGGTGCGGGCGATGGCTCCTGTGGCGGGTATTCCTCCGAAGATGGGCGACGCGATGTTGGCGATGCCCTGTCCGATGAGTTCGGTGTTCGAGTTATGGTGGTCGCCGATGACACCGTCGGCCACCGTCGCCGACAGCAGGCTCTCGATGGCTCCCAGTATGGCGATGGTGACTGCCGGGCCTACCAGTCCCTTGACGGTCTCCCACGTCAGTTCCGGCACCACGGCTCCCGGCAGCGTCGAGTTGATGCTGAAGCGGTCGCCGATGGTCTCGATGGTTGTCACACCGGCAAATTGCTTCAGCAGCAGTGCTGCTATCGTCATGGCAATGATGGCTACCAGCGAGCCGGGCAGTGCCTTCAGCGGCGACAGGTGGAACATACGGGCCAGCATGGGCCATAGGGCGATGAGTGCCACTGAGGCGATGCCGACCACTGCCGACCACGGGTCTATCGTACCTATATTATATATATACGCGACCCATTTCTCCACGAAGTCGCTGGGCACGGAGGCGATGGTCAGCCCCAGCAGGTCTTTCACCTGGGTGGTGAAGATGGTGACGGCAATGCCGCTGGTGAATCCCACCACGATAGGGTAGGGGATGTACTTGATGATGGTGCCGAGGCGCAGCACACCCAGCAGGATGAGGAACACGCCGGCCATCAGCGTAGCCACGGTGAGGCCCTGCATGCCGTACTGCTCGATGATGCCATAGACGATGACGATGAAGGCTCCCGTTGGTCCGCCTATCTGCACCTTAGAGCCGCCGAAGAGCGAGATGAACAGACCGGCCACGATGGCGGTGATGATGCCTTTCTCGGGCGACACCCCGCTGGCGATACCGAAGGCGATGGCCAGCGGCAGTGCCACGATGCCTACGATGACGCCGGCCATGAGGTCGGCCATGAATGTTTTCTTGTCGTAATGCTTGATAGCCGAAAAGAATTTCGGCTTGAAATCTATTGTTTTTTCCATATCGGCCACAAAGGTAAGAAAAAAACAAAGCAACACCAAGAAATGGCGTTGCCTTATTATAATAAGGTGTGATTTTCTTGATTTACTTCACAATCACCTTGCGGCCATTGCAGATGTAGATGCCTCTTGTGGGATGCTCGACGCGCACACCCTGCAGCGTGTAGTATGCTCCGTCGCTGGTCACGGTGCCTGTCAGCTGGCGAATGCCTGTCGCCGTCGTGCTGTATAGCTTGCCCTCGATGCAGAGGTTGCCCAGACTGTACTGCTTGTTGTTGGCAATGCCGTAGATGTGGAACCGCACACCAAAGGTGCCCTGCGTGGCCTTGGCGCTGGTGATGGTCTTCTCCAGCTTGGTGTAGTAGGGCGCATAGCTGGTGCCGTCGCTCGAATCTACGGCGCGCTCAGGTGTCTGCCCGGTCAGCAGTTTCGACGTCGAGCCGTCGCCGTTCACCCAGAGCATGTCCATGCTGCCGCCGTTGGTGCCCCAGCGGCTGGCGTTCACCGACACCTTGGTGGGTGTGAACTCATAGCCGTCAGCCAGCGTCACTAAGAAGTCGATGGCGTTGTCTGCCGATGCCGCAGCGGCCTGTTCGGTAGGCTGGAACTGCAGGTGTGTCTGTCCGGCACCATTGGTCTTGGCTTCCTTGAAGGCTATCTTCGCGCCACACGTGATGCTGCTGCCGCTGAAGTATCCGGCCTGGCTGAATGTAGCAGCCTCCTGATTGTCGGTGTCTAATTTCCAGTTGATGTCGGCAGTACCCACCTCGATGTGCTGCATGCCCTCGTTCATGAGTTCTTGCGGGTCGTAGAACAGCGTCTCGTTCTCGGCAGCACTCACGTCGATGGTGGTGGCAGCCTCTGGCAGGTAGTAGCCCAAGTGGGGCGGCTGGTTGTAGCTCGACATCTGCCACGTGATGCCCATGCGGTAGATGTGGTCGGTCAGCAGGCACGGCACCTTATACTTCGTGGGCATGGCCGACGAGTGGATGTACAGGCTGGTGGCATCGTGCAGGATGACCTCCTCGCGCCAGTCGCCGAAGAGGTCGCACGACAGGTTGGGATTGCGCTTCGTGGTGTTGCACGACGAGCCTTCCAGCGACGTCACGCCTACGAAGCTGCTGCCATTCCATCGGGTGATGGTGTAAGCCTCCTCAAAGCCTCCGTCGGCCAGACAGTCTTGCAGTGTTCCGTCCCAATAGAGTCGGAAGTTCAACGACGACGATTTGCTGCTCACCACGTTGCCCGTGGTAGCCGACCGCTGGCTGCGGTCGTTGCTCGACGAGAATTCAAAGCCACGGTTCGCGGCAATGACGTCGGCAGCCATGCCGCGCCCGTTGTCTGAGGCTCCTGCGGCATGGTGCAGCACCTCGCCGGTACGTGCGTCGTGTACGTCCCAGCCGTAGCTGTTGCCGTCGATGACCTCCTCGTGTACATGGAACACCTCCAGTCCCGGGCGGTCGGGTATCAGGTCGCTCACGTGGATGGCGTCGCCGTGACCGAAGCCTACGGCATACATCAGCTGTCCGTCGTCGTCGATGGCTGCCGAACCGAAGGTAATCTCGTCGCGTCCGTCGCCGTCGTAATCGCCCACCGAGATGTTGTGGTTGCCGTTGCCGTAGGCCGTGAAGTGACTGCCATATCCGCTGGTGTTCTTCGAGTAGGTCTTGGTGGTCTTGTTCCAGTTGGCGTCATACACCTCCACCTTCTCGTTGCTCACCGAGGCGTGCAGCCAGCGGTGTACCAGCTTCTTGTCCTTATAGTCAACAGCCCAGAAGAACGCCGTCGCGTAGTATCCTCGGTTCAGGATGGCCGTGGGGTGCAGCCCATCCAGATAGGCCACCGTGGCGTTATACCGCTCGGCGCGGTTGCCCCAGTTGTCGCCCCAGGCACTGTTGATGGTGGGGTTGGGGTTGTGCGAGTTGACGGCCTGCGAGCGGTCGGGGTTGTACCAGATGGTATGCACGGCGGCTCCCGTCATGCCGTCGAATACCGTCAGCAGCTCCGGGCCTTGCAGTATGTGGCCGTTGCTGTTGCGATAGCTGGTGGTGTTCTGCGTCTCGTTCTTGATGGTGGCGTCGTCGGCTGCTGCGCTGACGTAGTTGCCTTTGCCGTCTTTGGTGCCTGCAGCGGTCTTGCAAATCATCTCTGCCTTGCCGTCGCCGTCGAAGTCGTAAACCAGCATCTGCGTGTTATGCGCACCGGCGCGTACATTATAACCCATATTGATGCTCCACAGGCGGGGGCCGTCCCTCTTGTAGCAGTCTATCACTTGGTTCGACGACTTGCCGTTCTTGCCGCTGTCGCGCGAGTCGTCCGGGTCCCATTTCACGAACAGCTCGTAGGTGCCGTCGCCATCCACGTCGCCTATCGCGATGTCGTTGGGCGTGTAGTTGTCGTTGTTGTTGGTCACCTCCTTCGAGCCGGCGGGCTTCGTCAGCTGGATGCGCAGGGCCTGGTCGTAGGGGTGTACCACGGGCGTACGCTCTATCACCGTGCCCTGGGCGTCGAGCACCTCCAGCCGGTATGTGTCGGTCAGCTTGCTCTCAATGGGGAAGGCGTGGCTGGTGCGCTTCGTCTCCACCATCTTCTTGTCGTTGCGGTACAAGCGGTAGGTGTAGGCCTGCTCGCCGTCGAAGAACCGCCACGACACGAACGTTGTGTGGTCGGCGGTGTTGAAGGCCACGAGGGCGCGTGCCAGCTTGTCCTGCTGGCGGTCGGCACTGTAGTTGGGCTGCGCCTGCACACCAAGGGCAAGGAGACATGCCAATACCGTGAGTTTCATCTTTTTCATCATTGCTTCGTTTTTAAATAGGGGTTGTTTCGGTTGCAAAGGTAGCTAAAAAATAGCTGACGGCAAAATTTCCATGTGTATTTTTCTTCCGTTCAGCAGTAGTATATATAAAAAAGGAGGATATGCCTGTGGGCAGACATACCCTCCCGCTGTCAAATGACAGCTCACTCACGCCGTTATTACATGATTGTTAAAGCCCGTGGAAGAGGCTTTACTTCGTCTTCAGCAGGTCGCGAATCTCGGCCAGCAGCTCTTCCTGCGTAGGTCCGGCCGGAGCAGCAGGAGCCTCGGGCTCTTCCTTCTTGCGGTTCAGCTTGTTGATGCCTTTCAGCATGAGGAAGATACAGAAGGCGACAATGAGGAAATCGACAATGTTCTGGATGAACTGTCCGTACTTCAGCACGGCAGCTCCCTCGCCTTCGCCAATCTGGAAGACCAGCGTGGTGAAGTCCACATTGCCGGTAATCATGCCTACGCAGGGCATGAGGATGTCGTCAACCAGGCTCGACACAATCTTTCCGAACGCACCGCCGATGATGACACCGACAGCCATGTCCATCACGTTGCCCTTCATGGCAAACTCTTTGAATTCACTGATAAATCCCATAGTTCTTAATGTTTAATTTTTTTATTGTATAAATGTTTGTTGTTCTCCGTCCCATGTTGCGTGCTCATTGGTTGCAGTCTGAAACATGACCGTTTTGTCATCTTTATTTTGCAATCCGGGGCTTCGCCGCTTGATTTATCTCATTTTTATAGTTTATAAACTTTTCTTTAATCATAATTAAGATTGAAATCAGATGCAAATATAGATATTTTTTTGTAACTTTGCCCCGAAATCAGGAAAAAATGCTTGAAAAAGTCATTTTCTTGATGAAAACAAGACAGTTTTAAACCATTTTTATAAAAAAGATTTAGTAATTATGACAAAAGTAGCAATTAACGGTTTCGGCCGTATCGGTCGCCTCGCCTTCCGTCAGATGTTCGAGGCAGAGGGTTATGAGGTAGTAGCTATCAACGACTTGACCAGCCCCAAGATGCTGGCTCACCTGCTGAAGTATGACACTGCTCAGGGCGGTTTCTGCGGCAAGATTGGCGAGAACAAGCACACTGTTGAGGCCA
>ODAI010998877.1_pt1 | contig 16855 bp, 13 predicted proteins | sample 1539321 | NCBI WGS metagenome assembly ODAI01 (sample SAMN02144231, study PRJEB22623) | gut metagenome | biome: sheep rumen | host: Ovis aries | place: New Zealand | reverse complement strand
GTGCTGCCATTCCACGGGTCGATGCCATAGTTGAGCTTGATGGTCTCATACCAGTCGTCACGTCCCGGCGTTGCCGTGTAGCAATCGTTTCCAGTGGCCCGGGCGGGAAACTCGCGGTAGGCGTCGGCACCGCTTCCCAGATCGACATCCCGCGGCGCGAACTCCTGGCCGGTGATATAGTAGAAGTTGTTGTTCGGGTCAAAGAACATCCCGTCATTGTCACCCTCGCCCAGGTCCTGCACGCCGTCAGGCTTGACGTCGCTGTGGTACTGGCGGGCGACATGATTGGGCACGAAGTCGATGATGACCTTGAGCCCCGCACGGTGTGTGCGCTCGACAAGCGCCTCAAATTCAGCCATGCGGTTGCCGATGTCCTGGGCAAGATCGGGGCTCACGTCATAGTAGTCCCGTATGGCATAGGGTGACCCTGCAATGCCCTTGACCACGTGGGGGTTGCACGGTGTGATGCCGTAGCGGGAATAGTCGGTGGCGGTGGCCTGCTCGATAATGCCCGTGTACCACACGTGGGTCGCACCCAGTGACTTGATGGATCGCAGTTTCTTCCCGTCAATGTCATTGAACTTGCCCACGCCGTTCTGGCTGATGGTGCCATTGGGGATACAATGCTCGTTACAGTTGGTAAACCAGCGGGGCATCAATTGGTAGATAATGGTCTTTTTGTTTTCTTTCATGTGGCAAAGGTAATGCTTTTTTAGTTAATGGTTGATAGATGTTTGTCATTCTCGCTTTTTTGATTACCTTTGCACAACGATCAACCAACAACTATCAACTAACAACATAAAACGATGATTTCATTCGAGAGCGATTACAATAACGGCTGTCATGAGGCAATCCTCAATCGCCTGTCTGCAACCAACAACGAACGAGCAACGGGCTACGGCCTGGACGATTTCTGCAATGCTGCCCGTGACAAGGTGCGTCAGGCCTGTGGAGCGCCCGATGCCGACGTGTTTTTCCTCGTCGGCGGCACTCAGACCAATGCCACGGTCATCGATGCGATGTTGAGCGGTTACCAGGGAGTGCTCTCGGTGGAAACAGGACACATCAATGTGCACGAGTCGGGCGCCATCGAGTTTGGTGGGCACAAGGTGCTGGCCCTTCCCAGCCATGACGGTAAAATGGATGCTGACGAACTGCGCCGGTGGTTAGAGGCCTTCTATGCCGACATCGCATACGAGCACATGGTCTTTCCAGGCATGGTTTATATCACCTTCTCGACCGAGATGGGAACGATTTATAGCCGAGACGAGCTGCAAGCCATCAGCGACGTGTGTAAGCAGTACAAGTTGCCGCTCTTTATCGACGGTGCCCGCTTGGGCTACGGCTTGATGGCTGAGGGCTGCGACGTCACGATACAGCAGCTGGCGGCCTTGTGTGACGTCTTTTACATCGGCGGCACAAAGTGCGGCGCATTGTGTGGCGAGGCCGTTGTGTTCCCGCATGGCAATGCGCCGGCCCATTTTTTCACGATAGTCAAGCAGCACGGCGCCTTGCTGGCTAAGGGGCGTCTGTTGGGTATCCAGTTCGACGTGCTGATGGAGGATGGGCTTTACTTCAAGATCGCACGCCACGCTGTCGAGCAGGCAATGAGGCTGCGTGATGCCTTTGTTGCCAAGGGCTACGACATGTACAGCAATTCTCCTACCAACCAGCAGTTTGTCTTGCTGGACAAAGAAACGATTGCCCGATTGGAAAAAGACTTTGTCTTTGAGCAATGGTTCCCCGTGGGCGACAAGATGAATTGCCGCTTTGTCACCAGTTGGGCCACCCGTCCCGAAGACGTGGATGCCCTGATAGACGCGCTGTAAATAGCGTCTTTTTCAAAAAACTATACGCACCAAACCCTCTACTCTAAAACTTTTTACTACCTTTGTGCGCTATTTAGAGAGAGGTAATGGCTAATATCCTGAACATAGAGACATCGACCGAGGTATGCTCGGTTGCCTTGACCTGCGACGGGCAGGTGATGGAACATAGTGAAAACTATGAGGGTCAGACCCATGCCACCATGTTGAGCAAGTATGTGCAGGACATGTTGAAGTATGCGCGAAGCCGTGAAATTAAACTGGACGCTATCGCTGTGAGCATTGGGCCCGGTTCTTATACAGGGCTGCGCATCGGCTTGAGTGAGGCCAAGGGCTTGGCCTTCGGGTTGCAGGTTCCCCTGATTGGCGTGAACACGTTGCAGCTCATGACCGTCAGCACCATGTTCAATCACTTCATCGATGAGGAAAAAGTGCTGTACGTGCCCATGATTGACGCTCGACGCATGGAGGTCTATACGGCTGCCTACAGTCCGGCCCTCGAGGCCGTCTTGGAGCCCCAGGCAATGATACTGGATGAGCACTCGTTTGAGAATTTGTTACAGCAGGGCTACACGCTGGTGGTGATGGGCAATGGCAGTGACAAGGCGCGACCAGTGCTCACCCATGAGCGGATAAAGTTCATTGAAGGGATTAAGCCGGTTGCCGTTGACATGATGGCCCTTGCCGAGAAAGCATGGCGCGAGCAACGCTTCATCGACGTGGCTTACAGCACCCCTCTCTACCTCAAGGAATTCCAGGCCACTAAGCCCAAGAATCCCATTTTGGGTTTGTAGGCCACAGGAGGACCTTATTATTTAATAATGTATCAAAACATAGGATTATGTTGACATATAACTCACAACTCAAGAAACTGGTGCTGCCTGAGTATGGACGTAACATCCAGCAGATGGTTGATCATTGCCTGACGATAGAGGATCGCGATGAGCGCACACGTTGTGCCTTCACGATTGTCCAGAATATGGCTAACGTCTTTCCTCAGTTGCGTGCCGAGACCGATTACCAACACAAGCTATGGGACCACTTGATGATCATGAGCGGTTTCCAGCTCGATGTGGACTTCCCGTTTGACGACATCATCAAGGAGGAAAGCCTCGAATCCAAGCCTGAGCCCATACAATACGAGCTGGAACCCATCCAGTACAGGCACTATGGCAAGAACATCGAGCGCATGATCGAACGGGCCGCAGAGTATCCCGAGGGAGAGGAACGGGATGCGCTGGTGATGTTGCTGGCCAATCACATGAAGAAGCTGATCTTCCAGATCAATAACGAGGATGTCGAGGATGCCAAGATCTTCAAGGATCTGGAGCGTTATAGCCATGGTGCCATCAGGTTGAATCCCGAGACGCATCATCTGCACGAATATCAGATCATAAAGCCCACACAACCCTCGGGCAAGAAAAAGAAGAAAAAATAAGCCGTTCTACCGGGCTGTGGTGTAAAACCATGCCGTGACTCCTGTCACGGCCACGAGAAGGATAAGAAGATATAATGATCACACGAGAGGAACTCATTGCCATTGGGCACTACAACAAGCCGCACGGCGTTGTCGGCGAGATATCGGCCACAGTAGATGTGGACGTTGATGTCTTGCGTGCCTTGTCATGCCTGGTGAGCGATATAGACGGAATCTATGTGCCTTTCTTTGTCAATGGTTTGCGCCCCAAGACGGCCGACACCGTATTACTTACCATCGATGGCATCACCAGCGAGCAGGAAGCTGCGCGACTGGTGAACCACGATATATTTGCCCTCAAGCGTGATTATCGCCAGGAGAGCGACGACGCAATGGCCGACGGGTACCCGCTGGACTACTTTATCGGTTTTGACCTGGCTGATAATGATGGGACCAGGGTAGGGACGATTTGCGACGTGGACGAGCAAACCGAGAACGCTATCTTTGTAGTCGAGCGCGATGGAGATGAGGTAATGGTTCCGGCAACTGACGAGTTGATTGTCGAGTTTGACTTGGATAGAAAGGTTATAACCATGGATTTGCCTACAGGAATCCTGGAATTGAACTAATATATTAATGAGAAATCATGATGCAACGTGCCTTACATATCATACTAGCTGTCCTGACCCTGCTCATTGCAGTCATGGTCTGGAGCCCGATGCTTGCAGCCAAGGATCACATCGATGATATCTATGACATGTCGCTGGACGAGAACCTGATGACTCCCGAAATCAAGAACGACAAACAGGCCGACAAGATTCAGGAGTTTCAGTACAACATGGCTGTGGCATTCAAGAAATCAAACTATGAGGTGGAAGTCATGCGCGATGATGAGGTCATCGTCATCACCATCCCTGCCAGTATGTTGTTTGAACCCAACGACACGGTGTTGAGCAAGGTGGGAGAGGAGCAACTCAAGCCTTTCCTGCGCATGATCAAGAATCCTGGCTTTTACAAGATGCTGCTTGTGATGCATAGCGACAATACGGGCAGTTCCGAATATACCCTTAACCTCACGCGGCAGCGTGTGAATGCTATTTTTGACTGGTTTGACGAGAACGGTAGCGTGGACTATGTTGTCCCCTACGCCCTGGGCGAGACCGATCCGCTGGTAGATAACAATTCGGTGGAGAATCGCAAGACCAACCGCCGCCTGGAGATTTTTCTTGTCCCCGAGCAGACCATGATACAGCAAGCCAAGAAGGGCCGCATCAATATCACAAGCAAAGGAAAAAACTGAGAAATCAACAAATATAATAAATATAGATTATAATGGCAAAAGAGCTTAAAGATTTGACAAAGAGAGCCGATAATTACTCTCAATGGTATAATGAACTGGTAGTGAAGGCCGACTTGGCCGAGCAGTCGGCAGTGCGTGGCTGTATGGTCATCAAGCCTTATGGCTATGCTATCTGGGAGAAGATGCAGCGCCAGCTCGATGATATGTTCAAGGCTACTGGTGTGCAGAACGCCTATTTCCCCCTGCTCATCCCCAAGTCGTTCCTCAGCCGCGAGGCCGATCACGTCGAGGGCTTTGCTAAGGAGTGTGCTGTTGTTACCCTCTATCGACTGATGAACGACCCGGGCGGCAAGGGCGTCGTGGTGGACCCCTCGGCACGTCTCGAGGAGGAATTGGTGATTCGTCCCACTAGCGAGACCATCATCTGGAACACCTACCGCAACTGGATCAACAGCTATCGTGACCTGCCCTTGCTCATCAACCAGTGGGCCAACGTGTTCCGTTGGGAGATGCGCACCCGCATGTTCCTGCGCACGGCCGAGTTCTTGTGGCAAGAGGGACATACCGCCCATGCTACCAAAGAAGAGGCTGAGGCCAAGGCCATCGAGATGCTTAACGTGTATGCCGATTTTGCTGAGCGCTATATGGCTCTGCCCGTGATCAAGGGTATCAAGACCCCCAACGAGCGTTTTGCCGGCGCCCTCGAGACCTATACCATCGAGGCCATGATGCAGGACGGTAAGGCTTTGCAGTCGGGCACGAGCCACTTCCTGGGACAGAACTTTGCTAAGGCATTCGATGTGAAGTTCATCGACAAGGAAAACAAACTGCAGGATGTATGGGCTACCTCGTGGGGCGTTTCGACCCGCTTGATGGGTGCCTTGATCATGACCCATAGTGACGATAACGGACTGGTACTGCCTCCGCATCTGGCTCCCATCCAGGTTGTCATTGTTCCTGTTTACAAGACCAATGACCAACTTGAGGAAGTGAACAAGGTGGTAGAACCCATCGTCAACAACCTGCGCGCAATGGGCATCTCGGTGAAGTATGATAACGCTGACAACAAGCGTCCTGGCTTCAAGTTTGCCGATTATGAGCTTAAGGGTGTGCCCGTACGCCTTGTGCTTGGCGCCCGTGATATTGAGAACGGCACTGTCGAGGTGATGCGCCGCGACACCCTCGAGAAGTCGAGCGTGCAGCTCTCTGGCATTGAGAACCGCGTCAAGGATCTGCTTGAGGAAATCCAGCAGAATATCTACACCAAGGCCTTGCGTCACCGTGAGGAGATGACCTTCAAGGTGGATACTTGGGACGAGTTCAAGGAGCAGATCGAGAAGGGCGGATTCATTCTGGCTCATTGGGACGGCACGACCGAGACCGAGGAGAAGATCAAGGAAGAGACCAAGGCCACTATCCGCTGCATCCCACTGGACGCTCCAGAAGAGGAAGGCAAGTGCATCTACACTGGCAAGCCCAGCCATCGCCGCGTCATTTTTGCCCGCAACTATTAAGCTGGTTGCAACCGGGGGAGCGATATCTCCCGTATCCAACAGGGCATTTAAGGATTATTGCCACGGGAGTCAATGGATTCCCGTGGCTTTTTTACTGATTCTGGCTGTGAGGAATGAAGGAAAAGAGCACTCCGTTTCGCAACGAAAGTGCCCTAGGCGAAAATAGTATGAAAAATAGATTTAAGGATTTGCAAAATTAAGCATTATATTCCAATAATTATCTCTTATGCTTCATCAAGTATTCATGAAATCATCTTTTTTCAAAAAAAAGAAGTAGTTTTTTTCATATGATTGATGCATAATGAGGATAAATTGTTAATTTTGTCGTTTGATTGCTATAAACCTATTTGGAGATTGGCAGTCTAATGGCAGAATAATTCTTAAAATGACTACACTATGAGCAAGAGTCCAATGGGTATCTATAGAGGGTTGAAGATGTTTTTCGGCATCTTCATGGTACTCGTTTATCTGGGAATGGCCGTCCTGATGGCGATGAATTACTTTGATTTCATCAACACGCCGTTATGGAATGCTGTTCGGTGGCTCTTTGCGGCAGTGTTGGCCGCATACGGTATCTACCGTGGCTATCGTGAAGTAACAGGAGATCACACCTATGGCATGAGACGCTATGATGAACAAGATGAAACAAAATAGATTTCTTATCGGGCTTTTGGCCCTGATGGCATTGACATTGGCCGGTTGTGGTGACCAGCGCTCCAAGAGCACCAGCACCCGCGGCATCGCCAAGATCATGTGTGACGAGTCGTTCCAGAGCGTACTGGAGCAGGAAATTGCTGTGTTTGAGTACCAGTACCCCGAGGCAAGCATCATGCCTGAGTACATCAATGAGCATGCCTCTCTCGACTCGCTGATGAATGGCAAGGTTGACCTGATCATCACCGCCCGTGACCTCACCGACGAGCAGCGGCAAAGCCTCAAGCGATTGGGTCGCGGCTACCGTTCCAAGATGATCGCTGTTGACGCCATTGCCGTCATTGTCAATAAGCAGAACGATATCGATGAACTCTCGATGGATGACCTGCGTGACATCTTCAGTGGGAAGGTGAAGCGTTGGGGCGAAGTCTTCCCTACGAAATTGAAGAACGATTCCATCAAGGTCATGTTTGACGGCTCGGGAACGGGCGTCGTACATTACATGAAGGAGAAATTTGTGAAAGGTGGCAATTTCGGTCCTAATATCTATGCAAGGAAATCCAGCAAAGATGTGTTTGAGGCCGTCGAGACCTATAAGAATGTTATTGGCTTTATTGGCGTGAGCTGGATCACAAGCGACCTCAAGTCGGCTGAAATCCCCATCGCACAAAAGTATGAGGAACTCAAGACCAAAAATGAGGTCAGCGTGATTGACTTCACCGATCGCATCAAGGTGATGCCCCTGCGCGGTGATAATCAGGTTCAGGGTGTCAAGCCCTATCAAGCCCACATCAATAGCGGTGACTATCCGCTGGTGCGCACGATTTGGGCCATTGACGCTTCCTATAACGGAACACTCGATCATGGCTTCTATGCCTTCCTGACTGGAGTGATCGGACAGAAGATCATCCTCCAGACCGGAATATTGCCTGCTGCAGAGCCCGTCAGATATGTTGAAGTTCAATAATTTAACTATTTGGCACAGATTTTGCAAGATCAATAACTAAAAACAAAGAAATAATAACAACTATTTAAATTGTTACTGCAATGAAACGGAAATTCTTTTTTGCATCACTCATGTTAATGGGTGCTTCGATTGTAGCTAATGCACAGGGCTACAAGGATGGTATTGAGTACTACAAGGTTGACAAACTGGACAATGCCAAGGAATTGCTCGAGCGTAACCTGAATGCTCCCAGCACCGACAAGGCCGAGGCGTTCTACTATCTGGGACAAATCGCTTTGCACCAGGGTAATGTGGCTCAGGCTGCTGCCAACTTTGAGAAAGGTATTGCTGCCAATGCCATGAATCCCTACAATTATGTGGGCCAGGCAGCTATCGCACTCAAGAATGGCGGCGAAGTCAAGAGCTTGCTCGAGAAGGCACGCAAACTCTCCAAGAAGGACTCTAAGCTGGAAATGGAGATTGCACGTGCGTTCTATGATGCAAATCCCACCACCTATGCCAAGGACATCGAGAAATGTATCAAGAATGCCCGCAAGTGGAATGCTGATGATCCTGACAGCTACATCTTTGAGGCCGATACCAAGGCCGACAAGAAGGACTGGGGTAATGCCGCCGGTATCTATGAGCTGGCCTTTGACAAGGATCCCAACAACATTGAGGCTTATGTAAAGTATGCCAACACCTACTTCAACGTGAACCCCACGATGGCTATCGAGCGTCTTGAGGAGCTCCAGGCCAAGGTGCCCAACTCGGCACTTGTACAGCGTGAGCTGGCCGAGAAGTACTACAGTGACAACCTGGGTGCCAAGGCTGCTGAGCAGTATGGTAAGTACATCAACAATCCCAACCACTTTGCACAGGACGAGGTGCGCTACGTTCAGCTGTTGTTCTTCGGTGAGAAGTACCAGCAGTCCTATGACCTAGCCACTAGCCTGATCAACAAGCTCAACCCTGCTGATGAGAAGGTCTTCTACATGAAGCGCATGCAGCTCTACAACATGGTGCAGCTCGAGAAGTGGGCCGAGGCCGTGGAGGCTGGCAAGTCGTTCTTTGCCAACGCACTGCCCAAGGGTTCCAACTACGAGGTGCGCGACTACACTGACTACGGTCTGGCTTTGCAGACCGCAGGTCTTGCCGAGGAAGCCATCAATGCCTATAACAAGGCCATTGAGCTCAATCCCAAGAACGCCGACCTGATTCGCAATCTGGGCGACACTTATGCCGACGCCGAGAACTTTGTTAAGGCTGCCGAGTACTATCAGCGTCTGGTGGACGATGACAACCACAAGTCCAATGACCTCTTCACCCTGTCAAACTACTATCTGGGTATCGCCAGCACCGATAGTCTGGATAACGCGATCAAGGCCGACGCGCTGAACAAGTCCCAGAAGTATATCGACGAGGTTGACAAGAAGGTGCCTAACAATGTGCAAATCGTGAACCAGAAGGCTAAGATCGCCAAGTTCCGCGAGGGTGACACCAACAACGGTGCAGCGTTGAATGCCTACAATGAGTTGCTCCGCATTCTCGACACCAAGGAGGATAAGTCCGACTACGCACGCTACTACAAGTATGCTTACAATTACCTGGCAACCTACTACTTTACCAAGGGTGACAAGGCAACTGCTAAGACTTACTACCAGAAGTGGTTGGAATATGATCCCGAGAATGAGTCATTGCGCAACTATGTGAATAGCCTCAAGTAATCGAGCTATTCCTCGAAAATAACAAATTTTCTTAATCAGGCGGCTGCCTAACTGGCAGCCGCCTGATATTTTTGTTTGAAATTTGATGTCGGCATCTTGTTTTTTAGTAATTTTGTAGTTTGATAAAAACAATTTTCGACTTGATGGATGATGGTCGATAGTCATATCATCTGTTTATAGACAAATGTATTGAACATTATATTACAAGCAATATGAAAAAGAAACTATTTGTCGGCTGCTCTGTGTTCTTGTTTCTGGTGAGCGCATGGTTGGGTTCACCGGTAGGTGCTGCTAATTATTACGAAGCTTTCATCGAGACAAACGAGAATCTGCAAGAGTACCAGCTCTATCAGCTTAATCAAAAAGGTGTGACCATCACTGGCCGGTTCAATGGCTTTATGACCGTTCGCGTTAATGATGGTGTTGACCCGTTTTCGCTCCAGGACATTGATGGCGTTGACCATGTGACCAAAGCGTTGACCTTGCTCACGAGCATTGATACGGCTCGGTATTTTTCTCGTGCTGATGCTGCTCATCTCGGTGATAGCTTGAAAATGCCATATACAGGAACGGGTGTCATTGTCGGTCTGATTGATTGTGGCTTTGATTTCAATCACATTAATTTCTTTAATCGTGAGGGTGTATCACGAGTTAAGGCAGTGTATCTTCCGTTGGCTCAAGATTCGACATCTAATACACCCATCGTCAACATGGTGCGCCTGCCGGGCTGCAGCTATGAGAAACCCTCTGAGATTTCAAGACTCACCACCGATGACAACCAGTCTACTCATGGCACATTAACGGCTGGATTGGCCGTGGGTGGTTATCGTGAGAATGGTTGGTACGGCATCGCTCCCGATGCCGATATTGTCTTGTGTGGCATGCCTGAGGGCGAGCTTAACGATGTGCGTGTCGCTAATTGTATCAGCTACATCATCGATTATGCACGCCGACAAATGAAACCCTGTGTCATTTCGATGAGTTTGTGCTCCAACGTGGGTCCCCATGATGGCACTTCCTATCTGAACCGCGTCTGTCAGCAATTGACTGGACCAGGACGAGTGATTGTGGCATCAGCTGGTAACGACGGTGCTTATCAGGTTACCGATCATCGATCCATCACCAACTCAAGAGACACCGTGTTCACCTTGCTGAACGGTTTCCGTGGATCGACACAGTATTCAGGCTATGTCAATGCCCGCAGTACCATGGCTAAGCCTTTCAACACACGTCTTATTGTGGTCAATACGAGCAATGGTGAAATTCTTTACCGCTCTCGTGCCATTGGTGCCACCTCGCACGGTGTACTCGTCAATCTGTCATCCGAAACCGATACTGTGCTGGCAAAATATGCCACTGGTGATGTTGAGATTATTGGGTCAATCGAGTACAACGGGAATCCGAGTTCCATGTGTGAGATAAACATGGTCTCCAAGTCTAGGTCTTATTGCCTGGGCTTCCAGTATTTCTCCCCATCGGCTAACGAGCTGGCTATATATACCTCAAAGTATTCCTATATCGATAATCATGGCTTCTCTTGGGCTGAGGTAGGTCAATCCGTTGGTTCAATCAGCGATATTGCAGCGACCGACAGTGTGATTTCGGTTGGCTCCTATAACACCAGGCAGACCGTGCCCTTGCGCGACGGTTCAATCTACTTCCGTTACAACAGCACGCCTGGTTACTTGTCATCATTCTCTTCCTTTGGCCCTGACGAGAACGGCATCGCACGTCCTGACGTGTGTGCACCTGGCAGTGTGCTGGTGTCATCAGCAAACCGCTACTTTGTGGACGCTCCCAATCTGCAGTACTGGCAGCCTTCGGCAATTGTGAACGGTGTTGAATATACTTATTCTCCCGACTTGGGAACCTCAATGTCTGCTCCCATTGTGGCAGGAGCTGTCGCCCTATGGTTGCAGGCCGATCCTGGCCTAAGTGTTGCCGATGTGCGCAATGTGCTGCAGAAGTCATCAAATAGAGATTCATTTGTTCGTGCCGGCTACAGTGATCGGTGGGGCGCGGGTAAACTCGACGTCAATGAGGGTTTGCGCTATGTGTTGCACATCGAGGACAAGAATGGCGATGTGAATCGTGATGGTGAGGTAAACATCAGTGATATCAATGTCGTCATCTCTATCATTCAGGGAGAAGAAGTGGACCCCGATGTCGCAAGACGTGCCGATGTTAATAATGACCAAGAGGTGAACATCAGTGACATCAATTTGATTATCAGTATCATCTTACAATAAATGCAGGTGATTTGCATCCTGTGGGATGCATAATTGAGAGACGGATTGAGATGAGGAGAATTCGATTCCTGTTATCGATGCTGCTGGCGGCCATATCTCTGGCGGTCGCTTGTCAAAATCCTATCCTCACTGCCGCATCCAAGCTGTCACTTGTGCGGACTCAAGCACGAAGCGGTTTTCGTGTTGATGACACTCATCACGTCTTTCCGGCATTTATTGCCGTTGATGACCCGAAATGCCTGGATGCACTTCAACAATCGGGCGTAAAGATTGATGCTGTCTTTAATGGATTTGCCACGGTTCGCATCCCGGACAAAGCCATGTCTGCGGTATTGTCGGCAAGTGGTGTTAATGCTGTGTCATTAGCCCAGCCACTGCATTGGTGCAACGACAGTGCATTGTTTCTTTCTGATGTGGCTCCAGCTCATGTCGTTAGTGGCTGCATCGGCCCCTATGATGGTAACGGTGTGATAGTGGGTATCGTGGATACAGGTATAGACTTCAACCACATTAACTTGTGTGATAAGGATGGCCACAGCCGAGTGAGGGCTGTATATCTGCCTGCCGATACTACTGGGCATCATCCTGTGGTTGAGGGTACTGAATTACCTGGCAGCTGCTATGAGACGGCCAGTGAGATTGCTGCCTTGACAACCGATTATGCCGCGTCCTCCCATGGCACTCACACGGCTGGGACTGCCGCAGGCAGTTATCATGGTAATGGATTGCATGGAGTTGCCCCGGGGACCGAAATTGTAGCGTGTGGCATTCCCGAACTTGAATTGACAGACGTCAATATTGCCAATGCGGTCAAGTACATATTTGATTATGCCGATAGGGTGGGGAAACCCTGCGTAATCAATCTGAGCATTGGCAGCAACAGCGGACCCAATGACGGATCCTCGTTTTTATGCAGGGCTTTTTCCTCAATGGCTGGTCCTGGTCGGCTGTTGGTCCTATCGGCAGGAAATGACGGTAATGCCCCCATTTGTTGCAGGTTTAAACTGGGAAACCAGGCCGACACGGTGACAACGTTTTTGCGCAATCAATGGGGTGGTCTGCAACGGCGCGGCTATGTCAGCATGTGGAATGATAAGGAGCAGGAGCATCGGTCGCGCATCGTCGTTGTGAACCGCTATACCGGTGCACTTGAATATGCCTCACCTTTTGTAGGACTGTTGCCCGGCGACAGCATCGTTTCCGTATCCAGTGAATTGGATGACGGGTTTGCCGCATTTTATCATGGTGAAATGAGTTTTGCCAGTTGCGTTGAGCCTCGGTTTGACCAAGATGGCCTGCCGCTACCATCGGGCCGATTCCATTCCTATTGGGAATTTGATGTGGAATCTGTCCAGCCTGGGCATCTTATAGGTATTCAATATGTTGCTGATCAAGAAACCGACTTGATTGGCTGGAGCACCAAGGATGCATATTTTTACTCATTTGGCTTGCCTGGCGCTGTTGGCGGATCTGCAATGGGCTCAATCAGTGACCTGGCTACTACCGACAGTGTCATTTCTGTCGGAGCATATTGCTCCAAGCGATCCTATAGCCTGTCGGATGGTACCCTCGTAACCCCTCTCGCACTTCACTCGGGTGAAATAGCGCCATTCTCATCTTTTGGCCCCGATGAATGCGCAATCCAGCGACCTGATGTGTGTGCACCGGGATTGATGCTGGTTTCTTCGGCCAACAGGTATGACATGTCGGCTGACCGTCAAAACTGGTGCAAGAGCGTTCAGGCCAATGGCACGGAGTATCCTTATTATGCCAATCAGGGCACTTCAATGTCGGCCCCAGTTGTCACTGGAACCATTGCATTGATGATGCAAGTAAATCCCCTGCTGACTACAGCTGCAGTGAGGCGTGTACTTGAGCGCACATCAATCAAGGATGATTTCATTACTGCCGAGAACAGCCTCCAGTGGGGTTATGGTAAGCTCGATGCCTGGGCCGCCATCAAGGATGTGATTGAGAATACGTTGGTTCAAGGTGATGTGAACAACGATCGCGAAATTAATATTGCTGATGTGAGTACTGTTCTTGACATCATCCATGATGGGACTTCGGGCAAGGACGCGATTCTGCTACTGCGTGCCGATGTTGATAGAAACACAGAGATAAACATCTCTGATATCAATAGAATTATTGATCTGATTTTGAAATAAATAGATACATGTTATGATTGAATATATTAAAGGAGAACTTGTGGAGCTTAATCCCGCATATGCCGTTATTGACAATCATGGAGTGGGCTATATGCTCAACATCTCCTTGTCAACGTTTGACAGCTTGTCGCAGGCTGGGAAAGGCAGTGTGGCCAAGTTGTATGTACACGAGGCGATACGTGAAGATGCTCATCTGCTTTATGGCTTTTTCTCTAAGAAAGAGCGTGAAGCCTTCCTGCTGCTCATCTCGGTATCGGGTGTCGGCCCCAACATCGCCCGCATGGTACTGTCATCGATGAGTGCCGATGATTTTTCTAGAGCAATTGCCGGAAATAACGTTGCATTGTTCAAGGCCGTCAAGGGCGTGGGCGCAAAAACCGCTCAACGCATAATTGTTGACCTCAAGGATAAAATAAAACTGGCAGATGATACGTTATTAGAGAAAGCAGACCTTGCTGCGGGTGAGACCTTTGACGAGGCGCTTGCTGCCCTTGTCATGCTGGGATTTTCACAACAGGCATCACAAAAAGCACTTAAGTCCCTGTTTTCCAGCAATCCCACGTTGAATGTTGAGCAGGCAATAAAACAGGCGCTCAAGATGATGTAACCTCTCATGGCAGTGATGGTCGAGTGACTTGTTATAGTAAATTGTTCATGCTGAACCGAAAAAAAATATTATTTGCGATAATTATTGGCGCCATTTTGGGTTGGTGGGCAGGCAATGACTCTGTCCTGGCCCAATATGTGACCAGTACGCTGCCTCCTCCCCCGCCGCCACCTGACACACGCCCATCGGCCCGACAGCAGATGACGCCCCAATTGGACTTGCACTTTGATGTCAAGCCCACTATACCTAGCAACTACAGTGATGTGCAGGGGCTGGGTGAGTATTCCGCAGACCTGAAAACACCGTCAAACATCACGAGTGAGGTGGAATTTGATCCTGAGACTGGTTGCTATGTGATCCATACCCGTCTTGGCGACCATGATATCGTCACGCCATACATCATGTCGTCTGACGAATACAGCAACATGGATTTCAGGCGCTCGATGATGGAATACTATCGGCAAAAGAATGCCGAGATTGCTCAAAATCAGGAGAAGGATCCTTTCAATTTCCTGGAAATGCGGTTTGGCTTGGGAGCGGCGGATTCGATATTCGGTCCTGGTGGCCTGCAGCTCAAGACAACTGGTTCTGTTGTAATCAACATGGGTGTCAAGAGCAATTCGACTGACAACCCCGCTTTGTCTGTGTCACAGCGCCGTAAGACCTACTTCGACTTTGACCAGAAAATCCAAGCCAACATCACCGCTTCGGTAGGTGATAAGATGCGCTTCAACATGTCCTACAACACGGGTGCGACTTTTGACTTTGACAGCAAGAACCTGAAACTCGCCTATGAGGGCAAGGAAGATGAGATCATCAAGAACATCGAGGCCGGTAACGTGAGCATGACTACCGGTTCGTCACTCATTCGTGGTAGTGCGGCCCTGTTTGGTGTGAAAACCAAGTTGCAGTTTGGCAAACTCACAGCCACAGCTCTCGTTTCTCAGCAAAACAGTGAGAGCCAGACGGTAAGCAGTAAAGGCGGCTCACAGACCAACGAGTTCTATATTACGGCAGATAAGTATGATCAAAACCGCAACTTCTTCCTTTCGCATTTCTTCCGTGACAACTACGACAAGTGGTGCTCCAGGCTGCCGCTGGTTTCATCGGGTATGCACATCACGCGCATCGAGGTGTGGATTACCAACAAGCGCAACAACTATAACGAGTCCCGCAACATCATGGCATTCATGGACTTGGGTGAGGGTGACGAGCGCAATATCAGCAACCACCATTGGATCGGTACAGGTGCCGACATGCCCTCCAACATGTCCAATAATCTGCTGCAAGAAATTAAGGAGAATTATCCTGACGCACGCTACATGAGCAAGGCTTCGACGGCTCTGAATCCGTTGAAGGCTTATGACTTTGAAGGTGGTACCGATTATGAGAAAATTGAGAGTGCACGACTGTTGAATTCTTCAGAGTACACCCTTAATTCCAATCTGGGCTACATCATGCTCAAGACGGCCTTGTCCAGTGATGAGATCCTTGCTGTTGCCTATGAGTACACCTATGGTGGCAAAACCTATCAAGTGGGTGAGTTCTCGGGTGATATCACATCTACCGAGCAGTCACTGTATGTCAAGATGCTTAAGGGAACGACTTCTTCGCCTTATTATCCCATGTGGGATCTGGCGATGAAGAACGTCTATGCTCTCGACGCCTACCAGATTCAAAAAAATAATTTCAAACTCAACATCAAGTACCTGAGTGATACCACGGGTAATGAGCTGACTTACATTCCCGCAGGTGATATTAATGGCACACCGTTGTTGCAGGTGATGAACCTTGACCGCTTGGATGCCAATCAGGAAACCAATATCGATGGTAAGTTTGACTACCTGGAGGGCTATACGATCCAGTCATCAACCGGTAAAATCATTTTCCCCGTTGCAGAGCCATTTGGCGAGCACCTGCGTTCCAAATTCAACAATGATGCCATTGCAAAGGACTATATTTACACCGAGTTGTATGACTCCACATTGACTGTGGCGCAGCAATTCAGCGACAAGAACAAGTTTGTCCTTGCGGGTGAGTACCAGTCCAGTTCGGGCAGTGTCATCAAACTCAACGCTACTAATGTGGCGCGCGGTTCTGTGGTCGTGACTGCTGGCGGTGTGACCCTTACCGAGAACAGTGACTATACTGTTGACTACACGATGGGTACGGTCACGATTACCAATCAGAGCATCATCGATGCCGGTACCAACATCAGCGTCTCGTTGGAGAACCAGTCCACCTTCAGCATGCAACGCAAGACACTGCTGGGTTTGGATCTGGACTATGCCATCAACAAGAATTTCCACATCGGCGGTACCATCATGCACTATGGCGAGAAAGCCATCGGTGACAAGGTAGCTATCGGTAGCGAGCTGGTCAACAATACCATCTGGGGTGTGAACATGTCTTACAATAGTCAGTTCATGTGGCTGACTAACTTGCTT
>ODAI010160614.1_pt1 | contig 16856 bp, 13 predicted proteins | sample 1539321 | NCBI WGS metagenome assembly ODAI01 (sample SAMN02144231, study PRJEB22623) | gut metagenome | biome: sheep rumen | host: Ovis aries | place: New Zealand | reverse complement strand
CTCGCGTACGGTATGCTGTACGCCTGTAGCGATAACAAAATCCTCGGGTTTGTCATGCTGCAGAATCAGCCACATACATTCAACGTAATCCTTTGCATATCCCCAGTCACGCAGTGAATCCAGATTGCCCAGATACAGACAATCCTGTTTGCCCTGTGCTATACGTGCGGCAGCAAGTGTAATCTTACGTGTTACAAATGTTTCGCCACGACGTTCTGACTCGTGATTGAAAAGGATACCCGAGCAACAGAACATATCATATGCCTCGCGATATTCCTTGATAATCCAATAACCGTACAGTTTAGCTACAGCATATGGGCTATACGGATGGAAGGGCGTATTCTCATTCTGCGGAACTTCCTCGACCTTACCATACAATTCGGATGTAGAAGCCTGATATACCTTGCATGACTTCTCCAGATGATTGGTACGCACGGCCTCAAGTACACGCAGTACACCAACGGCATCAACATCTGCAGTAAACTCAGGAGCATCAAAACTGACCTGTACATGACTTTGTGCCGCTAAATTATAGATTTCGTTAGGCTTAACCTTACCAACAAGCTTAACCAATGACATCGAGTCACCCATATCAGCATAATGCAGATGAAAATTTGGTGTTCCTTCGAGATGAGCAATACGCTCACGGAAATCTACGGATGAACGACGGATAATTCCGTGTACTTCATACCCTTTATCCAAAAGGAACTCGCTCAAGTAACTGCCATCCTGGCCGGTTACACCAGTTATTAATGCAATTTTTCTATTTCCCATTGACTATATCAAAAGTTAATTAGTTAGTAAAAGTTGTTTTATATTTATTTGTTGATTATATTATAATCTACAACCGCGAGCAAAATTAAGTATTTTTTTTTGTTATATGTATGCTCGTTCGATATTTTTTTGTTCAGAAACGTTTTTTTGTTGATTATTGGGCTTGGTACTTTTTATGTAATAATTCAGTTACGATCGTGAAATCTGCAAACCGGTTTCACTTAATCCCATCTCAACGAAACGCGCACGGTCATTTGGACGGTTTTCTGACAGAATCTGTCTGATTCGAGCAGCAGCATCATAATCCTTGGCTATCATATACAGATACCCGCCACCACCTGCGCCTGGTAATTTCAATCCGTAGCAGAGATCCTGGACCATTGACACAATTGACTGTACCTCTGCCGGATTAGTACCACTGTCAAGCGTCTGGTTCTGTTGCCATGTACGACCTACCAACTGTGCCATTTGGACAAAGTCCCCATGCATAATCGCACGATACATATCCCACGAGTGTTCTTTCATTGCCGCAAGAAGCTGAAGACTTTCAGTATCATAAAGGAACATGTTACGAACAATTTCTGCCAGTATTTTCTTGGCAGTACGTGTAATTCCTGTATAATACAGCAAGTGGCAGGCTTTGTATTCGGGATCAGTAAACAGATTATTACTTAACCAACGTACTTCAGGCGTCTGATTGAAGCCGCTACAAGTCGTCAACATCTTTACACCATGCAGTACACCACCATACTGATCTTGCCAACCACCTCCCGTTGTCAGCAACTGTTCAAGAACCAATGTCCTATTACAGATTTCAGACTTATCCCAGTTAAGACCACAAAAATTACTTACAGCACCTAATACTGTAGCAGCGAGAATACTGCTTGTGCCCAAACCGCTGCCGGCAGGAATTGCACTCAGCAATGTAATTTCTATGCCACAGCCGAATTCTCGGAGCTGTTGCTCCAGAGATGAATATTTGGCAAGACAGAATTCAGGCAAGAACCCCGCCAGAGCAAGCGCAGCCTTAGGGATGGAGAATGGAGAGCCTACACGGGCAAAATCACGCAATTCGTCCCATGTGGTCAATTCCTCAATCGCACCAAGGTCAATACTACGTAGTATAATACGATAATCCTTACAAGGTTTAACATATGTCTGCAGAGGCGGTTGTCCATTCAGTTCAATAGCTATATTCACGACATTGCCACCACTGGTAAGACAATACGGAGGCGTATCTGTCCAGCCTCCAGCCAAGTCAATGCGTACCGGACTGCGACCCCATACAATCTGATCACTGTAAACATCCAAACTAGGCATCTGGCGGCACCCCAAAACATCCTGTGTAAGACCATCCCTCAACAGAGAAAATGCACGTGCAGCCTCTTCCTTTCCATCACCATCCTCCTTTTTGCCGGCAGACCAATTCAACTCCTTCAGACGCGAACGGAACATCTGGTCATTTATACGCTTCAGTAAGGGTTCGCTACTATCCAACGGCTTTGGAACAGGAACATTCAGATTATGAAACTCCTCAGCCAAATCATTTAGATTTGTCTGGTAGAATACACTTGCACGATGATTCTTGCTCAATGCAGTAAGATTTTCCCGACGAAAATCCAGTCGCTGTTTCTGCAAACGGCGCAGGTTTGCAAAGTCACTGATTTCATTTGCTGAAACCAGTCGGGATACAGCTTTGTCCTTCAAAGGGCAAGAATCTCCTGCCTCAGGTTTACCAAGCATCCAATGCAGGCATTGCTCCATGATCTTCATGTCACTGCATACGGGGAATATTTTCGCCGCTTGCAAGTCATGGCTTCCCTCAATCTCATCTGCACTGAGGTGATGTTCCTTCAGCCACTCCGTTACAGGTTTGCCAAGATATAAGGTAGCAGTATCTCTCAGGTCTCCACGCATTGCATCATCAAAGCCATAAGGTCGCAACACCCACTCCTTCTCGCCTATAGGAACAATATCTACACACTGACCAGGTTCAAGTCTAACCTTCCATTCGTTCTGCGGGACACCGGTAATAATATTTTCATGTGACAGGCTCCAGCCAGTTCCAATCCACGAATTTTCAATCCACGTATTCTTGTTTTCAGGAGTGAAATTTACCTCATTATGCGTATTCTGTGTAAAGATGCTTGGATGAGCCTTGACACCGAGATGCATTATTGCACGCTGATCATATACCAGATTCTGTATAGCCATCGTACTGCTAATCATTTCGCGGCTGGTACCGTAATGGTAGAATTCACCATCCTGTAGTGGCAGTACCACTACCCTCAAACTATTCAATTCTTCATCAGACAGTGTAGGATTCTGGCCGAGAGCCTGACCGAAATCGCTGTACAAATCGTAATTTTTGATTTCACCATTAGCGTCAGTACTCTTCCTGATCAAGAGGTTAATGGCACGGTCACTCAGCAACCAGATACCGATATCCATAAGGAACAGATGTGTCTGACGCAGTTCCTGTATATTTTCAATGCTGGGTTTCTGAAGGACGAAATCAAGCATTTCGGGAGATTCACGGCGAGAGAAAAAGACACCATGATTCTTAGCCAGTGCAGGATCTACCCATAAACCATAGCAAACCACATCAGCATCAGGTATCTGCTGAAGTTTTCCGGCACGGATATAGACATCACCACTGGCTATCAGGGTATTTAGCTTCTTTGGGGCCGATTCAATTATACGACGGTACAGTGGCAATTGTAACTGTAGCAGGTTTTGCCCGATTCGCTGACCACGTTCCCAACGGAACACAGGAATCGGAGTCAGAACCTTGCCGCTGGGCGCGTACGAAGGCAAGCGTCTGCTTTGTCCTCCGGCATGAAGCACAATACGCTTCTCTCTCGATAGCCAATGCTCATAACTATAATCAACACTACCTTCATTTTCATAAGCAGCTTTCATTAACCAATTCGTGCCGCCACCACTGCCCAGTTTAGAGCCGACAGGATCATTGGTACAAAAATAGTCATCACGGCAAAGTCCTGTAATATCATGAAAACATTCCACCAAATTAGGTGGCAATGAAAGTAACACCTTAGTATTTTTCATAATTTCTATGCACCGAAATCCTTAATTCTCTGTTCCTCACTTAATTTGCAAATCAACAGTGTATCATTCTTTTCTGCAACGATATAACCATCAAGTCCCTGAACAATTACCTTACGCTCCTCGGCACAATGTATTACACAGTTTCTCGTCTCAAATGTTCTGATATCAGAACCTATTATCGCATTTCCATTACGATCCTGCTGTACATTCTCCCTTAGCGAGCCCCATGTACCCAGGTCGCTCCAGCCAAAACTTGCCGGAAAACAGAATATCTCATCGCTTTTCTCCAATATTGCGTAGTCAACACTTATATTCTTACAATCTGGATATATACGATCTATTTCCTGTTGCTCACGTTCGGTTCCATAAACATCCAAAAGAGACTCGAAAGCATCATTCACCTCAGGTTCATATATACGTAATGCATTTACGACAGTATTGACGCTCCATACAAAAATACCTGCATTCCACAGCATATTAGGCTGCTTGATATATTTCTCAGCTGTTTGCAAATCAGGTTTTTCGCGGAACTTGTCAACACGGAAAACCTCCCTGTTACGGACTGATGGACAAGACATATCTGTCTGTATGTAACCATATCCCGTTTCCGGACGGGTAGGTTTCATCCCCAAGGTTACAATGCTGTCACTCTCACCCGCAAACAGCAGGCAACTCTTTATTACCCTCTGGAATTCAAGCACATTAAGTACAAGGTGGTCAGAAGGACTTACTACCATCACTGCCTTAGGGTCAATTGACTTTATACGCCACGCCGCATATGCAATACAAGGTGCCGTGTTACGACGACACGGCTCCAGCAGAATGTTGGTAACCGGAATCTCGGGCAACTGCTCAGACACGATATCACGATACTGTGCACTAGTTACGACCCAAATATTATTTGAAGGAACAATACCTGCAAAACGATCCACAGTCATCTGAATAAAAGTACGACCACACCCCAAGACATCCACGAACTGCTTTGGACACTCAGGCGTGCTCATTGGCCAAAAACGGCTACCAATGCCGCCTGCCATAATTACAAGGTGATAGTTATTCATTATCTGATTATCATTATAACACCATCCCACGCCTTAAGCTTAACGCGGACAATGTTTTCTTTTAAACCGAATGCACGACAGGCATCTTCTGGAATGTTTACGATAATTTCGGTTACATCATCGCTGAAATTCGCAACAACAAGATAAGTTTTCCCTCCGTAGCTGCGCAAGAAAGCATATTGTCGATGCAACAAAGGATTTACATACATCAAATCCCAAAACCGCCCTTTACTGAAAGCATCTTCACCGGCAGACAGGCACAGAATCTTCTGGTAATACTTTTGCAAAGCTTTTTCGCTTGCAGTCAACAGCTTACCGTCAAATTTACCTTTATTGCGCCAGCGACGTATCGTATCAACCGTCCAATAGTCAAATATCGTAGTACGTCCATCCATGCCGCTGAAACCTTCCTGGTCCATACCCCTCTCACCCAGTTCCTGACCGAAATAAATCATCATCGGATTGGTGTTCATCAGTGCAGACACCAACAACATAGGTCTGCCCTTTACTGCATTACCAGCAAAAAAATCACTGGCAATACGCTGTTCATCATGGTTCTCCAGGAAATTCAGCATTCTATCCTGTATGTCCTGGACATTCTGCCAGCAGCCCGTAATTTCCATAGTGCTGCACCTACCAGCCACAACATCCCTAAGCTTGTCATACAGGCCAACCTTGTCATACAGATAGTCAAATCCACCACGATATACATAGTCACGGTACAAAGCAGGGTTATAAACCTCGGCAATGAAAACAATCTCAGGATATACCTCTTTAATTTGCGGAATCACCCATCCCCAGAAATCAACAGGCACCATTTCCGCCATGTCGCAACGGAAACCATCAACACCCTTGGCAGCCCAATAAAGCAGAATATCGCGCATCTTACGATAAGTTGACGGACCATAGTTCAGTTTAACCGTTTCATACCAGTCATTCCTTGACGGCCATGCACTGAAAACATCATTACCCGTAGCCTTTGCAGGAATCTCCTGATATTGTCCATCTCCTCCAGAAACAATGTTGTCCAGATGAAGGGGTTCACCCAAGTAGTAAAAATTATTTTCAGGACTATAGTTCAATGCCGGGTTATCACCCTCACCCAAATCCTCACACCCCTCAGGACACGCATCACTATGATATTGACGTGCAACATGGTTGGGAACGAAATCCTGAATAACCTTCATGCCAGCCTTGTGGGTACGCTCTATAAGCAACTCATATTCATGAATACGATTAGGTACCTTCACCGCCAGATCAGGATCAACATCATAATAATCCTTTATGGCATAGGGGCTGCCAGCCCTACCCTTTACTATCTGCGGATTATCCTTGCAAATACCATATTTGGAATAATCCGTGCACGTCGCATGCTCGATAATTCCCGTGTACCAGATATGCGATACACCCAGAGCCTTAATTTCCCCAAGAGCCTTCATCGTAAATGCAGACATCGTGCCGCACCCGTTCTGCCTCTTTGTTCCATCAGGCACAGGATTTCCTGCTTCTGCACCGAACAATCTGGTAAAAACCTGATATATTACCATTACGCATGCATGACTGTTACGTCCTTGCTGATCTTGGAAATCATACCCGACAAAGCCTGACCAGGACCACACTCTACAAACTCAGTAGCACCAGCCTCAATCATAGCCTGTACTTCCTGTGTCCATCGTACACTGGCAGTCAGTTGTGCAATCAGGTTCTTCTTAATCTCTGAAGCATCCGTGTGAGCCTTTCCGTCAACATTCTGATAAACAGGACACTTGGGTTCATGGAATTCAGTATTCTCGATTGCAGCCTCCAGTTCATCCTTGGCTCCCTGCATCAGAGGGCTGTGGAAAGCACCACCGACAGGCAACACCAAGGCACGACGAGCACCAGCCTCTAACAATTTGTCACAAGCCTTCTGCACTTCATCCTTATTACCACTTATTACAAGCTGACCGGGGCAATTATAGTTTGCAGCAACCACAACACCTTCATTCTCAGCACTAACCTCGGCACATATCTTCTCGATAATCTCATCATCCAGCCGCAATACAGCAGCCATGCCACCAGGCTGAGCCTCACAGCATTTCTGCATAGCCATAGCACGGGAAAACACCAGTTTCAATCCATCTTCAAAAGTCAGCGCGCCAGCAGCAACAAGAGCACTGAATTCGCCCAGCGAGTGACCACCAACCATATCAGGTTTAAACTCATCACCCATGGCAACAGCCATTGCAACACTATGCAGGAAAACAGCAGGTTGAGTAACCTTCGTCTCCTTCAGAGCCTCAGCATCACCCTCGAACATAATATCCGTCAGCCTGAAACCCAAAATCTCGTTTGCCTTCTCCATTAACTGCTTTGCGGCATTGTTAGAATTATATAAATCCAACCCCATACCAGTAAACTGTGCTCCCTGACCGGGAAAAACAAATGCTTTCATATATAAAAATTTTTATTATAATTGTACTATTTACATTTAAGTCGCGTGCAAAGTTAGCAAAAAAAAACATCTTCAGCAAATATTCAAAAAGCTTTACCCCTCAAACATAATTATTTTTAATATATTTGCACGCAAACATCAATAATCCCCATCTATGGATTACGACAAACTTGTACAGGAACTTGTGCAGCAGGTTTACGATGCCGTAAATGAACGCTACACCCCCGAGGACATGCAACGCGTACGCAAGGCATTCAACCTTGCACACAAGGCACATGCCAGCCAGCGCCGTAAATCAGGTGAGCCATATATTTTGCATCCCATCAGCGTCGCACTCATTGCTGCCAAGGAATTACGACTCGACGCAAACAGCGTAATAACAGCCTTCTTGCACGACGTAGTCGAGGACACCTCATATACCGTCGAGGACATACGCAAGCAATTCGGCGACGACGTAGCAGGACTGGTGGACGTAGTTACCAAGAAGAAGAAAGAAATATACCAGACAACCAAGCAAGTCGATAATTACCAGCAGATACTGGCATCCCTCCATTACGACATACGTGCAGTAATGGTAAAAATCAGCGACAGGCTGCACAACATGCGCACACTCAGCAGCATGCGACCCGACAAACAGATGAAGATAGCTGGCGAGACCGACTGCTTCTATGCACCACTTGCCAACCGTCTGGGTCTTTTCGAAGTTAAGACAGACCTTGAAAACCTCTCTTTCAAGTATCGTTGTGAGCTGGAATACGGCGATATTGAACGATGGCTGGAAATGGACCGCGAACGCGACCGCGAACGCCTCGACCTATTCTGCAAGAATATTCACGGCACACTCAAAGACCACGGAATCCAATGCAAGGTACAATACTTCTATCGACGCCCATACAGCATCTGGCGCCGTATGCACCAGCAAAACGTAGATTTCTTCCACCTCCAAAACAGATACTACATCCGTATAACATTCTGGGAAGATACAATGGACGAGGCACTCACCGAAAAGGAAACATGCCTCAAGATTTACAACCTCCTAACCCGTGAATTCCGCGAACGCCCAGGCACTTTCCAAAACCTCATCGAACAGCCCAAGGAAAATTCATACCAATGTCTTCGATTGATGCTTCTCAGCGAGACAGGCGTATGGGAAGACGTTCAGATATGCTCCCAAAACATGGTTACCGCCAGTCAAGTCGGCTGCATGGCAGAAATCGGCAGTAACATAGGCAACTGGGTCAAGCGCTTCCGTCGCGTGCTCAGGGATATCGAAGAACTCGGCAACGAGGAACACTTTCTCGAACATATTTCCAGCAGCCTCTATTACGACGACATCACCGTATTCTCACCCACGGGACAATCCATGATACTGCCCAAAGACAGCACCGTCATCGACTATGCCTTCAAACACGGAGACTATAGTGGTTCACATGCACACTACGCATATATCAACGGACATCTGAGCAGCATCAAGACCGTACTGCACAACGGTGACTGCATTGAACTGCATACAAGCCCCCAGTCACATCCCCACAAGGACTGGATTGACCATTGCAAGACCTACGTTGCCAAACGCTACCTGCGCATTTTCCTTGCCGAACGCCTTTTGACAGCTGGAGGAGTCGTGCGCTGCCACAAGTGCAACCCACTGCCCGGAGGCGAAGTAATCGGAATACGCACCAGCCACTGCGAGGATAATGTTACAGACGACTATCGTAGCATCATCCTTCATCGTCGTTCGTGCCCCGAAGCCATCCGCATGGCCAGCAAGCATGGCGACGACGTAGTGAGCATAATCTATTCGGATGATCCCAAAGCCAACTCACTGGTAGTCAATTCACCCACATCTGTCACAATCAACCGCAATGGCTATGCCTACCCAGTGACACTCGAAATTCGCGGTGTGGACCGCTATCACCTGTTAATGGACCTTGTTACGGAGATTGCCGACAACCTACACCTCAGCATCGATTCACTCAACACATACAGCCGCGACGGAATAGCCGAATGCCGTGTAACCTTTATGGTACACAGTGTGCAGGAAATGGTTTCTGCCATACAACGACTCAACCAGATTGACGGCGTTGACAGTGTATATCAAGACCAAACAGCCAAGGAAAACAAATTACTTTAATGTAAACGCATAAAATATTGACAATGAAAGGAATAGTACTTGCCGGAGGCAGCGGAACCCGTCTCTATCCTATCACAAAGGGAATCTCCAAGCAACTAATGCCAATATACGACAAACCGATGGTTTATTATCCCATCAGCGTACTCATGCTGGCAGGAATTCGCGACATACTGATAATATCGACACCATTTGACCTGCCCGGTTTCAAACGACTCCTGGGCGACGGCAGCGATTACGGAGTCCGTTTCCAGTATGCCGAACAGCCATCCCCCGACGGCCTTGCCCAAGCCTTCACTATCGGCAAGGATTTCATCGGTGACGAATCGGTATGCCTTGTACTTGGCGACAACATATTCCAGGGAAACGGTTTCACACAAATGCTACGCGAAGCTGTACGTACCGCCGAGGAAGACAAGAAAGCAACTGTATTCGGCTACTGGGTAAATGACCCTGAACGCTATGGCGTAGCCGAGTTCGACAAAGACGGCAACTGTCTGTCCATCGAGGAAAAGCCCAGTAATCCCAAAAGCAACTACGCCGTTGTTGGCCTCTATTTCTACCCCAACAAAGTAGTTGACGTTGCCAGCAGGATAAAACCATCGGCACGCGGTGAGTACGAGATTACCACAGTCAACCAGTGGTTCCTTGACGACAACGAACTGAAGGTACAGACCCTTGGACGCGGCTTTGCATGGCTCGACACAGGCACCCACGACTCGCTGAGCGAAGCATCCACATACATCGAGGTGCTCGAGAAGCGACAGGGCCTGAAAGTTGCCTGCCTCGAAGGTATTGCATACCGCCAAGGCTGGATTAGCGAGGAGCGCATGCGACAGTTGGCACAGCCGATGATTAAGAATCAGTACGGACAGTACCTGCTGAAAGTAATTGACGAAGTTAAACGCTACGGTGCTGGCGAACTGGCATAAAATACAGACATTTCACATGGAAATCATAAAGACACATATCGATGGTCCCGTAATTCTCGAACCAAAGATATTCGGTGATGCACGAGGCTATTTTATGGAAAGTTTTTCCCAACGTGAATTTGACGAGAAAGTCGCAATTCCACAATACGGACGCCCTATCATTTTCGTTCAGGACAACGAATCGATGTCCAATTATGGAGTCATGCGCGGTCTTCACTTCCAACTCCCCCCGTACACACAGAGCAAGATTGTACGCTGCGTACGTGGACGAGTCCTGGACGTAGCCGTTGACATACGCAAGGGCTCGGCAACCTACGGACAGAATGTCACCGTGGAACTTAGCGGTGAAAACCACCGTCAGTTTTTCGTACCCAAGGGCTTTGCACACGGATTCGTTGTACTCAGCGATATAGCCGTATTCCAATACAAATGTGACGAATTCTATCACCCCGAATCAGATTGTGGCATATCCATACTGGACAGTTCGTTGCATATAGATTGGCAAATCCCCATTGACAAAGCCCTCCTGTCCGAAAAAGACACCAGACATGCAAAACTTGCCGAATTCGATTCACCATTTGACATAAACATAAAACTATACTGATACTATGAAGAATATTGTAATAACAGGCGGAGCCGGCTTTATCGGCAGTCACGTCGTTCGTTTGTTCGTCAACAAATACCCACAATACAACATCATCAACCTGGACAAGCTTACCTATGCAGGTAACCTTGCCAACCTGCAAGACATCGAGGACAAGCCCAACTACAAGTTTGTCCGCATGGATATATGCGATTTCGACGCCTTCTACAAACTGATGCAAGACGAAAACATAGATGGCATTATCCATCTTGCAGCCGAGTCGCACGTTGACCGCTCCATCAAGGATCCATTTACCTTTGCACGCACCAACGTAATGGGCACTCTGTCCCTGCTGCAGGCAGCCAAGCTATACTGGGAGTCCCTGCCCGAAAAGTACGAAGGCAAGCGCTTCTACCACATATCAACCGACGAAGTGTACGGAGCACTCCAGATGAACCATCCAGAAGGTATCGAACCACCCTTCACCACGACAGCCAGCTCGTCCGAACACCATCTCGCCTACGGTACAGATTTCTTCTACGAAACCACCAAATACAACCCACACAGCCCATATTCGGCAAGCAAGGCCTCAAGTGACCATTTTGTACGTGCCTTCCACGACACCTACGGCATGCCCACCATAGTCACCAACTGTTCCAACAACTACGGACCATATCAGTTCCCCGAAAAGTTGATACCCCTTTTTATCAACAACATACGCCACCGCAAGCCGCTGCCCGTTTACGGCAAGGGAGAAAACGTACGCGACTGGCTCTACGTTGTTGACCATGCACGGGCAATAGATACCATATTCCACAACGGCACCATTGCAGAGACATACAACATCGGCGGCTTCAACGAATGGAAGAACATCGACATCATCAAGACCGTCATCAAGACCGTTGACCGTCTTCTGGGCCGCCCTGAGGGAGCCGACCTTGACCTTATCACATACGTAACCGACCGCCTCGGACACGATGCACGCTATGCAATTGATTCAACCAAACTGCAGAAGGAGCTCGGCTGGGAACCCTCGCTACAGTTCGAGGAAGGCATAGAAAAAACCGTCCGTTGGTATCTTGACAACGAGGAATGGCTCGACAACGTCACCTCCGGCGACTATCAGACTTATTACGAAAAAATGTACTCAAACCGCTAAAACCATACACAATGAAAAAACTACTTTCCGTATTACTCGCATTATCCACAGTAATTACACTTATCAGCTGCGATAATGAAAAAAGCGAAAACAGCATATCATCCGATGCTGTCAGGGATAAACTGCATCTGGTTGACAGTCTGCTCAAATCAAGCCCCGCATCCCACATCGAATCCTGGGAGATAGGTCGCCTTACAGACAGCGAGCACAAGAACCTCTCAGCAGGTGAACAGCACTCCGTGATTATCTACCTCAGCAAACTGTCAACCCCGACCGATACAATAGACTATCTAGAATTCAACTACTGCGAATCTCCGTCCGTCAATCCCGACAAACGCGAAAATAAAATTGTCTTGTTCGACGAACTGCCTTCCATCTACAACGCTATCGAGGAGATAAAGCAGCGCTACGGAACATACACCGACCATTATCAGTACTACAACTACCTGACTGGCTCATCCGTGTCCCTCTCGCTTACCCGTTTCCTGAACGAGGACATCTGGGAAATCAGACTCTGCTCTATCGAACTGTCCCGCGAAGACCTTGAGCAGTACAAACGTATGCTGAATCAGGCAGAAAGCCAGCTCAAATACCAATAATAAGCCACGTGAGATAGGCCATGTAAGCCAACACAAGCATGGCACCCTCGGTACGACCGAAACAGTGACGCACAGGCACATACAGCAGCAAGACCAATCCGCTGCCAGCCAGCACCGTCCAATCCACAATAGTCATACCCTTCACCTCAATTGGACTCAGCAGTGATGTTGAGCCCAAGACCAGGCAGATATTAAAGATATTACTACCCAGGACATTGCCCAGGGCCAGGTCCTTGCTACCCTTGTGTGCAGCAACGACACTCGTTGCCAGTTCAGGCAAGCTCGTCCCCGCTGCCAATATCGTAAGCCCCACAAGCCCCTCGCTCATTCCGCATGCAATGGCCAGAGACGAAGCACTGTGCACCATCACCTGTCCACCGCCCACCAAAGCAGCAAGACCAATAACCAGCAAGACCAAAATCCTGCGCAACGTATATTCATTGCCATGACTGCATACTTGCTCGGCATCCACATCCCTCCGGCACATACGCCTGTGCATAGCGATATAATACGCATAGCCCATGAATATGGAGAAGAACACCAGCAGCACAACACCATCCCAGCGGCTCAGCAAACCATCAATGCACATACCACACAAGACCAATGCCGCACCAAACGACAGCATCATGTCACGATGCAGAATGATACCCTGTGGTATAATGATAGGTTTCATTAGTGCCGAGCAACCGACAATCATCAGCGTGTTGAAGATGTTGCTACCGACAATATTACCCACGCTCATATCACCGCTGTCCTGGAGCGCACTGAAGAAACTCACCACAAACTCAGGCAAACTGGTACCCACTGCAACGACCGTCAGCCCAATCACCATCTCCGATATGTCCCAGCGACGCGCAATTGCACTTGCCGAGTCAATAAATCTGTCAGCCCCCCACAGCACCATTGCTGTTCCGGCAACCAACAACACTATATCAAATAACATATTTTCCATAAAACACACGTTTCGGTTTGCAAAACTACACAAAACGTAGGGATAATCCTATCAGCATGGGGGATTTTTTGTAATTTTAAGTAATTTTCTCCGTGCGATATATAAAAAAAGCACTACCTTTGCGTTCAAATGAAAAAGATAGCATACACATTCGCTGCATCAGCAGTACTCTTTTCATTGGCATCATGCCACGAAAAGACCCAGGGAGACGAAAAACAGAGCGACACAACCCAAACCATCGCACCCTCAGCAACCCCCGGCGTGGATACCCTCTTGGTCATCACAATGCCAGACAACTGCCTTTGGGGCCATATGGGCGAGGATACCGGAATGAGCGTGCTCCAGTTTATTACCGACGAAGGTGATACATTGTACATAAACAAGACCAACGACCGTACAGGTCAGGACGGCATCATACAGGGAAGCATCCGCAACTACACCGATCGTTTCTGCCTGACAGTTACCGACGACAGCACAAACCTAATCAAGGCCGTCAACGTTACCGAACTACAAGAAATATGGGCAGAGAACAAAGACGGTGAACTGCCCAATGACAGATAAAACAGTAAAATTATGAAGAATAGAATCTTTACATTAGCCGTTGCATCGGCAATCAGCATTGCCACAATGGCACAGTTCGAGGGCACGACCCCCGACGAGCGTATAGCTGCTACAGCAGGTGAAGACAGCATCAGCGTAGGTCGCGGACACATCAGCATGTTCCAGATGGGACTGCAGAACCAGGATTACAAGGACGCATACGTGTCCTGGAAATGGCTCATGACCTATGCCCCTTTTGCCAACACCGGCATCTACAAGCAGAGTCCCATCATGTTCTACAACCTCAATCTCAAAGAAAGCGACCCTGCGCAGAAGGAGAAATATTTCAACGAGATGATGAAGATGTTTGACCTGCGCCTAAGCCGCCTTGACAGCCTAAACAGCATGGAACGCCGCGAGAGGCTCAAGAGCAGCATAGGAGACGTAATGGCGGTCAAGGCCGAATACTACAACTACATTGCCCCCACCATCCCCAGCTTGCAGTGGAATGCCGAGAAGAGTTACAATTACTTCGAGGATGCCATCAAGACAATCAACGAAAAAGGCGGCCGTGAAGTCAGCGGTTCCTTCCTGCAGAACTACATCTACATCAGCGACCTGATATACAAATCAGATCCCACGGGCAAGCGCGAGCAGTATCTGCAAAACTATCTCGACAGCAAGGAAGCATGCGAGAAGATGCTCGCCCTGGCAACCGAAGCCGCACAGTCAGGCGACAGTGCCGTTGCACAGCGATATGTAGCAATGTACTCTGCACCCCTTGCATTCATCGAGCAGACCTTTGCAGCCAGCGGTGCAGCCGACAAGTCACAGATTATCAGGATTTATACAAACAAGTTCGACAGCTACAAAACCGACATCAACAAGCTTAACGCATCGCTCAACCTAATGGCACAAAACGACTGCGACACCGAGCCGATATATTTCCAATACGCCAAGGCGGCGTATGACCTGCAGCCCACATTCACCTCATCCATCGGTCTTGCACAGAAGGCAATGAAGGACGGCAATGCAAACAGCGCCCTCAACTACTACAACAAAGCTCTGGAACTTGCATCCGACGACAATGCACGCAGCAAGATATGCATGAACATAGCAAAGGCTATGGCATCAAGCGGAGCATATGGCAAGAGCGAGGAATACACCGAGAAAGCCATCAGCTACAATGCTGACTGTGCAGGTCACGCCTACTACCAGATGGCAAACAACATGGTACGCGTCAAGAACTTCAACGATGCCATAGCATATTGCGACAAGGCCGCTGCAGCCGACATCACAATAGCACCGCGTGCACGCGACCTCAAAGGCCGTATCGCAAAAGCGCAGGAACAGCTTGCCGCTGCAAACAAGGCAGCTGCTGCAAACAAGGCAGCCAACGATGCCTACCAGGAATACCTGCGCAAGAAAGCAGCCGAGGAAGCCTTCTGGCGCGGAAGCAAGAAATAAATCAGATTTTAACCGCTTCGCAAAAAGCAATATAGTTTTGCTCAACGCGAGCCAATTGATAAGGTGCGAGGTGCAACGAAAATGTGCCTCGCACCTCCTTTATATCATAACTCAGCCGTATCAGGCTTGCCGTACTGAAACTCAGCGCATCACCCTTTCTCATCAGATACTGACACGTACGCAACAACAAGTCGTGGTCATGCTCGACATAACGCAACGCCCCCAGCAACAAAAAATACGCAGGTCTGGTATTCACTTGCAACAGATACTGTATCCATTGTCCACTTTCCACCAACCCACATTTTACAAACAACATCCTGACACCATCAGGATCATTTGCCAGCGGAATCAACGCCAACAGCATCTTCCTCCTGTCAACATCCGTCATATCTGCAGCAACACCATCGATACAATCACCCAGCACACTGCTACCCTCGCCTATCCTGCGCGTCAATACCTTCAGCAGACAACCCAGCCATGCACGGCTGTCCGTTCTGAACAATACTGCAAAAACGTCCTCGAACACCCCGGCTGGCACCACAGGCAATATCTCCCTCTCCAGGCACAACTGCGCCACACGGCGCTGCGCATTGCTCATCCCCGCCAGATAGTCCCTCAGAACATGCGGCTCCACGCTCAATTCTCTCAGTTTAGCTTGGTACGGTGTCATACGATAATGCAAAGATAATAAAATTTTGGCCGAAAACTGGAACAATCTCCATAAAGTTTGTATCTTTGTATGTATGAATATAGCCATTTACACACTGACATCCGTCCTGCATGACCCGCAGGCCGTGGATTAACTCACCAAGGAGTTCCTCACTACCATCAATGTACCCTATATACTCAGGGGCGCAGACTTCAACGACTACGGCACGCACGACCTCGACCTTATTTACGTGCGTACAGGCGGCTCCGAAGGAATCTTCCGTCAACTGATGCCCAAGCTGACCCAAAAGTCACGACAGCCTTTCTATCTGCTGGCCTCAGGCAAAAGCAACTCGTTAGCAGCATCACTTGAGATTCTCAACTACCTGCGCCAGCATGGAAAGCAGGGCGAGAACCTACATGGCAGTCCCCAGTATGTAAACACCCGGATACAAATGCTATGCAATATACAAACGGCAGTCCTGCAATTGCACGGCTGCCGTTTGG
>ODAI013662668.1_pt1 | contig 16859 bp, 11 predicted proteins | sample 1539321 | NCBI WGS metagenome assembly ODAI01 (sample SAMN02144231, study PRJEB22623) | gut metagenome | biome: sheep rumen | host: Ovis aries | place: New Zealand | reverse complement strand
TATTGCATTCTGTTACGACAACAACATCTGCACTCTGATTGTTCAGCATTTCGAGGCTCAATACTAACTCTAATACCTGACTGTCTACGCTTAATAATAAATGTTACCATTTATTATCCAAGACACGCTACTAGTGGTGTTGGTGCACCTTACTAGGTAGGATTTCCACCTACTAAACTATACAACCTAACCCGGTCGCACTGTCATCAGCAGTCTCTCCATTATATAATCCCCTATATCCAGCATTTGTAAATCTATCAAAATTTTTAACACCTTTTTCACTAGCTATTTTATATAAAATCTTATTTCCATCTTTAGTTTGCTTTCTACGATAAAACCTCTTCTCAGTTTCATTTAATTTATTATATTCTTCCTCAGTAAGTTCCATCTTTCTGGTTTGAATTGCAAAATATGTTTGTCCTAATGAAACAGTTTTATATTTTGGATTAGCATTTTGCACAATAAGATAGCATGCATATCTTGATAGTTTATAATCAATTATCGTCTTTGCAGATACCCCTGTTTTTACAATTTTGGTGTTTACACCAAAATGGTGATTTATATTATTATTACTCTGTGAACAGGCAATTTGTGCTTTTTCAATAACAACCGAAAAATATCTCCATTCCTTATATCCTAATACTTGCTGCAACTCTCTCGCAGTCCAAAATTCATTTCCGCTTTCATCAATATGTTTAATATCCTCAAAAGTATTAATAGTTACTTCTACGACATCATTTTCTTTCATAATTAAAAACCTCCTCAAAAAATATATTTATTTTGTTATAACACTTTCCTATAGCATTATATATTAATATATAGCAGTAGTCAATTACTCACATAGAAAAAAGAATTAAAGTATTAACTTTAACTCTATTATGTTTATACGGTACAATTATCATTATTTACAGTATGAAGATTAGTATAACCAGTACCAAATTTAGTAGTAAAATTATCATATTGTTCACAGTCTTTTAATATAATCTCAGCAGATTTGCTAGGATAAGCCAAAGTACCTGTAACTTTTGATACATCTAATGAACTAAAATCAATTTTATTTAATGAACTACACCATTTAAAAATATCAGTAAATGAAATATTATTATTAAAATTAAAACTTGCCAAATTTAATGATATAAGCCTGCTATCCCCTGCAAACATATATGTAACACTTGTTACTAATGAAGTATCAAAATTACTTAAATCTAACTCTGTTAGCGCAGTACATGACCAAAACATACCATACATAGACGTTACATTAGAGGTATCAAAACTACTTAAATCCAATGTCGTTAAAGATGAGCAATTATAAAACATTCTCTCCATATTTTTAACATTTGATGTTTTAAAGCCATGCAAATCTAAGTTATTTAGATTATAGCAATTATAAAACATGTTATTCATCGTAGTAAAATTATCCGTTTTAAAATTATCAAGGACTAATGTTTTTAAATTAGTCAAGCCACTAAAGCTTAACCCAGTTAATTTATCATTACTCCAATTACTAACATTCAAGTATTCAAGGCTTGTACAATTTTGAAATATTCTATCTATCGTTGTTACATTAGAGGTGTCAAAATTACTTAAATCCAATGACTTCAATTTGCTACAGTTTTTAAACAAATCTCCCATATTGCTTATTTCGGACGTATCAAATGATGATATGTTCAAATAAACTAAGTTAGAACATCCCGCAAACATTCCCTGTTTACCATTACTTTCAGAAATATCTGTCACATTAGAGGTATCAAAATTACTTAAATCCAAAGAATTGAGACTAGAGCAATTAAGAAACATTGACTTCAATGAAGTAGCTTTTGATGTGTCAAAATTACTTAAATCCAATGCCTTTAGTGCTTTGCAATTATTAAACATGTAATTAAAATTATCAATATTAGATGTGTCAAAACTGCTTATATTTAATACTTCTAAATGGGTACAATTACTGAACATGCCCTCATACATTTTTGATGAATTCATAATAGTAACATTTGAAGTATCAAATCCACTCAAATCTAAACTTTTTAAACTAGAAGAGTCCATAAACATTCTCTCCATATTTTTAACATTACTTGTATCCCATTTTGACAACTTTACCTCTTGCAATTTATAATCATTTAAAAACATATATGCCATACTTGTTGCATTAGAAGTATCCAAACCATCCGCATCTATGTATTCACAATTAGATAAATAAGCAAACATTTTAGCAGCACTAGTATTAGTTTTAATTTTAGACATACCATTATTACTTGCTACATAGACATCATATAAGGTTATCGGAGTTTCACCTTCTGTCTGACCATTTTCTACATAATACATAGTTACATCTTGAGAATCTGCTACTGATGATAGATTATAAGTATTTGTCCAATCATCAGATACTTGATCAGTAGGTATAAATCTAATACTTTTAACTTGATTAGCATTTATTGGGCTACCCCAGAACGATTTAGTAGTAGAACTATTAGATACTTGCTTCATCGTATATTCCCTATATATAGCATCCCTTCCTGTTCCATAAAGTTTAAATTTAAATGAATTATCTCCGATAGTAGATGGATTATCCATAGTACCATCTATCCAAATAAATAATCTATAAGTACTTATATTTTCTGTAACTATTAAATCAGTTGCCAAACTAATGGTATTATTTTGACTTTTATTAGCAAAGTTACCATTGTTTATAAAGGTAAGTGTTTCAGTAGAAGTTCCTTCTACTTCTTCAGTTGTTACCTCATATAATGCCCATTTAAATGAAGCATCCGATAGTCCTGAAGGAAAAGATTCTAATAATAAGTTAAGATTTAATACAGCAGTATCATTATCACAAGTATTATTTAAATTTACTTGTATATTTTTAGATAGTCCTTCTTCTTTAGTTCTAACTGGAAGTAAATCATGACCATTAATTGTAGTACCTCCAACAAAAACTATTTCAGGAGCACATACCTTTCCATTAACTAAAGCATTAATATCACTACTCCATCTCCAATAAGCAAAAGTAGTTCCTATTGCTATTATTATTAAACTAGATAATACTAAATAGAAATATTTTCTTTTTGATAATTTGATATTTTTCAATTTTTTAAGCATATGATTACCTCCATATTATTTACTTTCCATATTAAGTTTACCATAAATATTAATCTTTAGCAATAGGGAAAATTGACTATTTTACACTTATATGGCATAATTAATTTATGGAGGTAATTAGATGAAGGTAGGATTATTTGATTCTGGTATTGGTGGTTTATCTGTATTAAAAAGATTAATGGAAAAATATCCAAATAATGAATATATAATATTTTGGTGATACGAAGAATTTACCATATGGATCTAAATGTATTGAAGAACTTAAAATATTAGCTAAAAATAATATAGATTTTTTACTTAGATTTGATGTTGATATTATTGTAATAGCATGTGGTACTGTATCATCTAATTGTTTAGAATATTTAAAAGATAATTATAATATACCTATTATTGATATTATTAGTCCTACGATTAATTATCTAAATAATAGTAGTTATAATAATATTGGTATTATTGCTACTGAAGCTACGATTAATTCTCATATATTTAAAAATATTATTAATAAAAATATATATGAGATTGCTACTCCTAAATTAGTTCCTTTAATCGAAGGAACTACTACTGGGAATATAGAAATTGTATTAAAAGAGTATTTAAATGATTATATAGATAAAATAGATGTCTTAGTATTAGGATGTACCCACTATCCTTTAATATCTTCTAATATTAAGAATATACTAAAAGACACTGAATTATTAAATATGGCTGATTATATTAATATTGATAATGATGGTAATGGTAAAGTAAATATATACTTTAGTAAAATTGATAATAAACTAATAGATAATGTTAAAAAAATCACTGGAATAAATAATATTTATCCTAGTGATAAATAGTAATACTGCAGGAAATACTGCAGTATTTCAGAAAGCTGACAAAGTAAATTTTGTTAATAGTCTAAAAGAGCAATTCGTAAGAATTGCCCTTTATATTATATCTCATTATAAGAATATAGACATATATAATGGAATATTAATTATATTATTAGATACTCCTATATTTTTTGATGATAATTTTATACCTTGTTCTACATTCCAGTTATTAATAATTGAATTCATTGATTTAGATTTAGTATTATCCGCAGACTTAACTTCTACAGCAGTCATTATATTTTCATATTTAATGAAGAAATCTATCTCAATAGTGGAGTTTTTTTCAAAATAGTATAATTTTTTACCTAACTTAGCAAAAATATCTGCGATAATATTTTCATATATAGCACCTTTATAAATACCTAAATTACCATCCATTATTTCTTTTCCTGATCCTTCTTCAAGCATTGCCATAAGTAGTCCAGTATCTCTCATATATACTTTAAATGTATCGCTTCTCGCATTTCCCTCAAATGGTAGTTCTGGTTTTGCAAGATTATAACAAAAATTTATTATGTTAGCATCATATAACCACATAAGACAACCTTGATATTTTTCAGCTTTTCCTCCGGTACTTACTAAACTATATCTAAATTTTTTATAATCTTTAGATAAATGTTTCGGTATTGATAAAAAACATGCTCTAATTTTAGCTTTTTCATTTTCTTTAGCATACTTCCCTATATCCATTTTATAATCTTCTATTATGTCTTTTTGCATTTTTAATACATTGGCAAAATTATGACTTGTTACAAACTCATTTACAACATTAGGCATTCCACCCACAATTATATACTCTTTAAATAAATCCATCATTCTATTATGTATAGACTCTGGTACAGGCTCTCTTTTATCAAAATATTCTTTTAAATAGTTAATTGCTTCTTTATTCATTCCATTTGCCCAGCAAAACTCTTCAAAATCTAACGAATGCATTTCTAAATGCTCGACATACCCTACTGGATATGAAGGAACTTCTTTATAATTTATTCCAAGTAATGAACCAGAAGCAATCACATCAAATCTTTTATCAATAGTCAAAAATTTTAATGCCGTTATAGCCTCAGGGCATTCTTGTATTTCGTCTAAGAAGATAATTGTTTTATTTGGAATTAAATTAATATTTGGAATTCTGATAGTAAGTTGCTTTATAATAGTATCGACATCTAGTCCATTTTGAAATATGCTATTGTATTCAGAGTTTGCAAAAAAATTAATATAAACATAATTTTCATAATTATCTCTGCAAAACTTATCAATAATATATGTTTTACCAACTTGTCTTGCCCCTTTTACTATTAAACTTTGCTTATTTTCTTTAGACTTCCATTTCAATAAATCATTGTATATCTTTCTTTCTAACACTTATCATCGCCTCGAATTAATTATATAATAATTTTTCTTTAAAATCAAGTATTTTCTTAAAAAAATCGAGATTTTTCAAAGGAATATCAATGATTAAATCGAGATTTTTCAAAGGAATATTTATATATAAATCGAGATTTTTCAAAGGAATAATTATATTTCTTCTAGTTTATTATCATTTATTGAATATAAATATATATATACTTTCTTATTAAATACTTTTTCAATATATTCTTTATATCCAGTAAGTTGTTTAATATAAGCAGTATCAGTAATATTTTTTAACTTATAATCAATTATCTTAATATAATCATTATATTCTAACATTAAATCGATAATACCATGACTATTATCAGTGGTAAATTCATATTCTTTATATATATTTAGATAATTTAAATCAATATTATTTATAAAATTATTTACTATTTCTTTATCTTCATTACTTAAATTATTATTTATATTTTTAAAGTCTGTTAGTTCTAATAATTCATGTAATCTAATACCCTTATCTAATATATATTGTTCATTTTTAGTAACAAGATGGATATTATTTTTAGAGTATCTTTTATCTTCTTCTTTATTTATATCTAGATTTATTTCTTCTACTTGTAATTTAGTATTATCTTTATCGATATTTAAATCTAATATTTTAGATAGATTATACTTCTTAGTTAAATCTAAAGTACTTATATCTATTTCTTTATAATACTTCCTAGTAATAGGAGTAACTGAGTATAAAAAGTCAGAAAAAGATTTATATTTTTCTCTAATAGATGTGTCTACTATATCACTAATACTAGATACTTCCTTATCAGTATAAGGAAGAAGCATTATCATCTTTTCTCTAGCTCTAGTTAGAGCTACATAGAAGAGTCTTATTCTTTCTCCAATATTTTCTCTTACATAATTCTTATAACTAAGATTATGATATATGGTATTATAGAGAAAATTATCTTTATAGGGGATTATTATTCCATAACTATCATCATACGAAAATTTATTTATAGCTTCTCTGATATTGAATCGATTATATAGAGAAGCAAAATATACAATAGGAAACTCTAATCCTTTAGAGGCATGTATTGTCATTATTCTAACACTATTAGATGAAGTATCTCCTAGTTTAAATTTGATTGGGATCGATTCTTCAATGACATTAGTTAAGTACATAGTTAAATCATATATAGTGTAATTTAATCCTTCTAAGTTTTTTATTATTTCTTTTAATTTATTTAGTTTAAGAATATTTTCCGAGTAATTTCCGATTAAGAATAATTTATTATAGATATCATATTTATCTATTATTATATCTATTATATTAGTAAGAGATATATTATCTATATTATTTGATATTTCTTTCGTAATAGTATAAATATTACTATCATAAAAATTATTATTTAGAAAATAATTAAATAGTGTATTATCATCAATATTAAAAAGAAAACTTCGACCTAAAGATAAAAAGTAATGTTTAAATTCATTGTCAATAATATTATTCTTTATTTTTATTATTAAATTTAAGATATTTTTTATTATGGCAATTAAGATACCTTCAGATAAGTTACTATCTTTAACTATCGATGTTGGAATACTTTTATACTCTAATATTTTTTTAAATAAATCGAAATTTTTACTATTATCGATAAGTATAGCAAAATCATTATAAGTTATATTTCGATTAGTATTTGTATTTTTATCAAATACTTGATAATTATTTTCTATTTTATTTATAATATCTTTAGCTATAGTAAAGGCCTCTACTTCTTCTTTAGAATAGATACTAGTATTATTATAACTATATATTTCTAAATTATTATTTTGATTATTAAAGCCCATCTCATTATAAGTAGTATTACCAAAGATCATTTCATGTGATTCTTTATATGAAGCTCCTCCAAGAGAGTCATCCATTATTCTTTCAAATATTAAATTAATATTATTTATTACTTCTTCCCTACTTCGAAAGTTTTTATTTAAATCTATTTTATATCCATCTATATTTTTACTATATTTATCATATTTATTTTTAAAGATATAGGGATTAGCATTTCTAAATTTATAAATAGATTGTTTAATATCTCCTACTACATAGACATTATTATTTGATATATACGATATAAATTCTTCCTGTATATCATTAGTATCTTGATATTCATCTATTAATATTTCATTTAAGTTATTTTTTATTTCTTCTCTTATATAAGGATATTCTTTTACTAATTTTATAGCTAAATAAGCAATATCATGATACTCATAATAATTATATTTCTTTTTATATTCTATTACTTCTTTATCTAATAATTTAATAATTTTAATAATCGTACTAATATTATTTTTTGTTTTATATATACCTTCTTTAATATTATCTATATTATCATAAGTACATAGTTCTTTTATTTCTTTTAATGTATTACTTATTTTTTCTTTATATTCTTTAGTAATATCGGAATCACTAGTGCATCTAGGTAATTTAATAGTAGCTATTACTTCTTTTACTTCATTATAATTAGTACTAGATAGTAATATATTTAACTCTTTAAATAGTTTATCTAGGTAATCAGTATCATCAATATATTCTAAATAATCCCTTATTTTATCTATTAGATTTAATATATAATTAGTATATATTTCAATATCATTATTTATTTTTTCATCATTAAAATGGTTATTTATATAGTTATCTAAATAAGATCTTTTATCTACTTTTAAATCTAATTTATCATTTAATGTTAAGATATAGGTAAATATTTCTTTATCATCTTTTATAGAATAATCACTTATTAATGATAAGAATTCTTTATCTTCTTTATTATATAAATCTTCAAAAATATTATTTAAAATATTCTTTTTATATAGATAGATTACTGATGAATCAATAACATTAATATCCGGAGATACTCCTAGTAGATAGTAGTATTTTTTTACTAATGATAAAGAATAGGCATCAAATGTTGTAATATCGGCTTTATCTAAATCATTTAAAGCATTAGTTAAATTTTCTTTCTTAAGTTTACTTCCTATTCTTTCTCGCATTTCAGAAGCTGCTAGTTTAGTAAAGGTAAGGATTAAAAGAGAAGTAATAGGAACACCTTTTTTTACTTTTTCTAGTACTCTTTCGGTTAGTACTGCTGTTTTACCAGAGCCAGCCCCAGCGGACACAATAATATTTGTACCTTCTTTATATATTGCTTCTTCTTGTTCTTTCGTCCAAGCCATCTTATTTACCTCGTACTAGTCTTTTTTGCAACATGTATGGTCCGGCGTATCCAATTGGTGGATCATCTCTTTCTATTGTATCACTTGCTTTATTTAAAACGTATAATACTTGATCTTTCCCAAAATAATTAAAAAATACCTCTGAATAAGTTTGACAATTACGTTTAATATATTCTACTAGTTTATCAAGGCTATTAATAGAAATAGTTTTTCTCTTACCTTCATTATCATAAGATACACATAATATATGTTCTTTACCATTTTTTATTTCATAATAAAATTCATACTGCATATTATTCTTCCTTCCTATTTATATATTCTATATCTTTTTCATTCCTAAAACAAATATCTTTATACTCACAAAAACTACAACTAATATTATCTCCATCGATTACTTTGGGATTAATCGTAAAGTCACATTCAAGGATACTATCAATTGCTTTATCTATTAAATTATCTGTTTTATTTACTAAATCTTCTATTTCTTCACTACTTAATACTTTACTATAGTTATAGAAGCCTTTACTACTTGTTTTCATTCCTTTTATTAATTTAGAATCATTATATGTATTATCAAACTTCGATAAGATATTTTCTTCATTAATAGAATATCCTTCTAGTTTTAGAGTATCTTCTTTAGCTTCTAGATAATCTTTTTTATTATCAAATGTACTTACAAGTAATTTTTGTAAATAAAATCCTACTACTTTGATATTATTTAAATCTAAATATTTAGATAAATATAAATATATTGGTAGTTGCATACCAATACCATATTCCATATTATTTAGTTTAATATCTGTACTACCTGTTTTATAATCAATTACCACTAAATATGTAATATTATCTTCTTCTTTATATCGAACTTTATCTATTACTCCCATAAAATTTATTTTTATATTCTTATCTTTATTTACATATACTTTCTTTTCATATAATTCTTTATCAAATGAACTATAATTTAATTGTTTTTTTAATGTATTTATAATAAAGATTACTTCTTCTTTTACTTTACTTAAAAAGAATAATTCTCTTTTAGTAAATTCTCTTTCCTTACTTATATAATCATTATAATATTTATTTATATCAAAGTCATTATTATTCATACAAGATAATAAATAATGGCAGATATTACCTATAATTATTGCAAAATCATTTTTTATTATATTTATTTTTAAGATATTACCAATATAGTATTTAAATTTGCATTTATTATAGTTATCAAAACTACTATAAGATAGGGTTAGTTTATTATCTAAATATTTATATAGATTATCTTTACTAATTTTCTTATATTTATTATTATAATTTAAATAATCTATTTTATAATTATTAGAAAGCATACTAATAGAAGGATCCCCAATATTATATTTAACTAAGTTATCTAGTTTCTTACATAGTAATACTTTATTTAACATATTAGAATTAGAATAATCATCTATTTGTATTTTTTCTATATCAGTATCTAATAGAACACTTTTTAGATAACTATTATTATCATCATGTAATTTATAAGTAATAGTTAAATTCTTAATACTTAGTATTTTCTTTATAATATTTTCTTTTTCTTTAATATTTAAAGTAGTACTATTTTCTATTTCTAATATTTGCTTTTCTTTATCACTAAAATAATCATTATCTTTATATACTTTAGGATAATTTTCTTTATTAAAACCCATTAGGAAAACATAATCTTCTTCATTAAAATAATCATTTATACTTGATAATTTAATACCTACATTATTATCAATATATGTATTTTTTAAATCATTTATGATAAGGTCTTTTACTTCATTTTTATTATCGATAAAAGAATATTTGTTAAGAATATTTACTATTTTACTTCTTATATCATTATCTTTTATTTCTTCAAGTAGTGATATATCTTCTAAATTATTGATTATTTTTTTTACTGATGATATGCCATATAAACTATTTCTTTTTATATTTATGGGTATATTTAAAAAGCTAAATACTCTATCTATAATACTTTCATATTCACTTGTTGCTATTACTTTAATATTATTTATACTTATCTTCTTTTTTATTAAATTACATATCTTACTTCCAACATATATTACTTCATCTTCAATATAATCAGCATAGTATATTTTATTAATATTATTTATTTTATGATCATCATCTATTATTTTATAATTTAAATTACTTAATAATTTCTTATAATATGTACGAATATAATTATAACCATAGATATATATTTCAGTTCCTTTGACATAATCTTTAAAATATTTATCATATATAAGTAAATTATGTTCATCTAGATATTTCTTTATATCAATTAGTTTATGCATTTTTTCATTATCTAATTTATTATCAATATAATACAAATTATCTAAATATAATTTACTTGTATGATAATTTATATTATATTCTTTCATTAAAAAATATAAGGTTTTTTCATTATAATTAAAAGTTATTCTTTTAGAAAATTCTTCAAGTGACATAAATTTTATATTATAATTATAATATTTATTTCTTACTTTTTTTATTATTTCTTTTTTGATATTATTTGGTACTAATAAAATATACTCCATCTCATCACTCTTTCTTATTTATTATTGCATAATTATATATAAAAGTAAAGAAAAAGAGTATAATATTTACACTCTTATTACTCTTGTAGTAATGTATCTAAATAGACAATTTTATAGCCTTTATTTTTTATATATTTAATTATATTATCGATATTATTAATATTATTTAATAAGATAATACTTCCATTTGATAGTTTTTCTTTTATATTTAGATAATCTCCTGTTACATTGGGAATTATTGTATACATTTCACTTTCCTTACAAGCATTTATAACTTCTTTATTTTTTTCTTTAGTTAAACAATACTTAGATCGATTATTGGATAAATTATTTATTAGTGTATTATCATTTATTAATATGTTTTTATTATATATACCATTATTACCATAAGTATATATTTCATTTTCTTTTAGTTTATTTATATTATCGATAGTAAGGATATTATGATTAATAAAGAGGGTTATATCTTTTATATTATTTAGTTTATTTATATTATTAGTGTCTACTAGTAATATAAGGGATACTTCTTTTTTATTACTATTTCCTTTTATAATATATTTATCTTTATGATCTTCCAAATTAATAGTAGGAATAATATTATCATAGACAAGATAATCTTCAATAAAGGTATTATATTCTTTCATATTGTTATAACTTTTATTTATATTTACTTCTTTACCTTTCATACCAGGAATTATGGTATCATCTTCAATATAAGCATTTACTTCTTCTACTTTATATTCTTCTTTAATACTATCTATTTTTTTCATAAGTGTACTACTACTATTTATGTAGTTTATTACTTTATCAGTATAAAAAAAACTAAAACATATAAGGATTAATAGAGATATTTTTTTTATTACTTCTTTCAAAATAATCACCTAATTAATTATATGTTTTAGTATTATATTTATTTATCTTCTTTTCTTCTTATCTTTATTCTTTTTTATTAATATAGTAGATATAGTTATTAAGAGTACTCCAATTACTCCTAGTGAAATGTATAGGTAAAGATTTGTTTTATCTAATTTATTTTGATAGGCAAGGATTAAATCAGGATTATATCTTTGAATAGTATTTTCTTCTTTATCATAGACATAGATTCCTTTTTTACCTGTTTCTTCGTTTACGGCATATAATAAGTAGAAAGAACTTCCTTTTACCTTATCATCCGCAGCATATGTTACTCCTTTTTCGATATATTGGTATCCTTCTATTTTATTATTATCATAATCAAATGATACTTTAGAGTAACCACTTGGTACTTCTTCTTTTGGCATAGTTATTAGTTTTAAACTTGTACCATTTACTAACATACTATTATAACTAGTATATTTACCGGTCTTTTCATCATAGATAAAGTATTTGTTTTCTCCTTTATCATTAGATAGTCCTATTAAGATATCTTTTGTTTTTTTATTTTTATAACATAGTACTTCATCTTCACCTATTTTTATAGTACTTTTTTCATAGTTCGTAGGTACTTCAAGTAATCCTTCTTTTCTTATTATAGTGTAAGTTTTACCTTCAACAGTAACAGTTATTGGATCTAATTCTTTTACTATTATATTAATGGTATAGGTTTTAACATTACCATTCTCAGCTTCAACTTTTATTTCAAATTTATTGTTTCCTTCAATTACTTCTTTTTCTCCAGTACCACTTATACTAGCTGTATTATCTTCCTTACTAGCAGTAATATTTATCTTTTCAGTACCATTAGGTACTTCAACTGTATATTCAGTTGTATCACTTTTAAATTCAGGTGATAAGTAATAACCTTCTACTTCTAATGATTTTAGATTGTTATTACTACTATAGGTTTTAGGAGGAACTACTACTGGTTCTTTTACTGTTATAGTAAGTGATTTATCAGAAAGAGACTGCCAACTATCGGATGACATATTAGTAATTCTAACTCCTGTAGTAGAACAAGTAATAGTACCTGAATTTGTTGGTTTAATTGTCATACTATAACTTTTATTTTTAATAGAGTTACTAGAGTCATCAAAGACCATATCAACTCCTTCACTTACACCAGAGCCTTTACACATAAAGGTTCCTTCAATACTTACTAATGGGCTATCAGATGATACACTAGCAGTTACTGTTACACTATTTCCTTTAGTAACAGAAGTATTACCACTTATACTTACACCTGATGCTAATACATAGTTACTTAATCCTATAAACATTATTAAACTTATTAATACATATTTAATCTTTTTCATATATACTCCTTACTGACTTATCTTAGCATATCCATAGTAGTCTCTTAGGACTGCTAGATAGTCTAATTTATCTACTTTTCCATCTCTATTTACATCAGCAGCTTCTTTAGAAGCACCACTATACTTGGTATAACCATAATATTCTCTTAAGATAGCTAAGTAGTCTAATTTATCAATAGCACCATCACCATTGACATCGCCATAGATAACGATATTATATTTCTTTTCCATACTTCCTATTTTAATAGTTAGAATGTCTCCCGTTACAAAGGTACTTGTTTTGTTATTATTATCCTTATCTGTAACATTAACATTGATTCCTTCACTTATCTTCTTAATATTATTTATTAAACTATCAATACTGGTATTTAAGTTTATGCCATAAATATAGTCATTATTATATTTAATACCACTACTACTTAGAGCTTTATCAATAGTTATTTCACTCCTTGTTATATTTAAAGTATATGTTTTAGTAGATGAGTCTTCTGCTGTTACAGTAATATTTATAATATTTTTACCGACAATTAAATCTACTTCTTTAGATGAATTACTACTAGCGGTATTATCTTCAAATTCATAACTTATCTTTATTTTATCAATATCAAAAGTAGTACTTAAATTATATTCTAAAGTATCTTTATTGAACTCAAAATCTATTTTATCGATAGTTAAACTCTTTAAATTATTATTACTAGATAAACTTATATCTTCTTCTTTGGATTTCTTTATAATAGTTAGATTATAATAACTTACTGTTCCATCTTCCGCTGTTACGGTAAGAGTCTTTTTGTTTTCTCCTGGTACTAGGTTCATAGTTCCTGTTCCTTTAACAGAAGCTTTACTATTAATTGTAGATGCTTCTATATTTATATTATTTGAATTATATTCTACTTCTAATCTGTAATTTAAATTATTATAGTTAAAGTTATCTATTTCTTTTCCTTCTATTTTAATAGTTTTTAAATAACTATTGGGATTCTTATCAATTGGAGCGCTTACCTTAGTGCTAGGCATATTATTATATACTGGTATTATAAATACTAAAGGTTCATCAAAGATACCATTAATTTCACTATAACTATTATATGTCTTTACTCCTTCGGTAAGAGGAGCTGTTATATTTTGCATATATTGATGGGTATATCTACCATTATCTCTTGATACATCAAATTTTTGGAAATATAGGGTATTTTGTCCAATACTTATATAATCTTCACTTAAGAATTTAGCTCCGCCCATAATTGATTTATGAGGACTATCCCATGGTCTTAAGTAAGACGTTAGAGTATGTTCTACTCCGCCCATTGCCCATACTAAACCATTAATTGCGGGATTTTCTCCAGTTGCTTTAATGTTATAGAAGTTAAAGTATCCGGAATATGTATTACCATCATAAGCAAATTCTTCACCTAAGGATGCCACAGTACCAGATGGTCCTTGTTCTTGCAAAATTCTACTTGCTAAATGAACAGGACTTACATTATAAGTACTCGCAGCCTCCATAAAAGATGTTGTGTAACCCTCTTCACTATATTTTTTATATACATTTGGCATAAAACTGTTATCTAAGATTTTACTTACAATATTATCTGTTTGAAATGATGATTCGTAAGATAACGATTCAAACATAAAGATATTCTTAGTATTTAGATAGTTTCTTGGATCCATAAAGTATTTGATAGCGTCTTCACTAGCATACCACCAATTCTTTTCGGTAGGATGTCTATAGTATTCATCGGTTTCATAATTATAGCTATAATCTTTCTTACTTCGATATCCTTCGCCATAAGTATAATATACTAAGTTTCTTCCCTTAACACTTTCATTTTCAATTACAGTATTCCAGTCTAAATTGGTTTTAAAAGGTATAAATGTCCATTTAGGATATAATGTATGTATCTTAGTTAAATCATCGATATAACTATCAGGAAAGCCTGCTGATTTTAGGCTATCTTTATAAGATATAACATTATCATCATTATCATCTATTACAACATCAGTAATTACATATGTACCACATACATAACCTTCCTTATTATCGTTATATGATACTTTATACCAATTAGAACAATATCCAGAGGCTCCTAGAGTATCATCTAAGATATTCATTTCATAATCACATGGTAATCTATCAATAATAGTTCCATTAATACTTTCTCTTACAGTCAATGGATCATCATTTTCAACGCAAGATACTCTTCCTTTTAAATTAGAAGGGCTTGTATTAATACTTATATATTCTCCACATGAATAGCCTTCAAGTACTCCTTGTTTTATTTGATACCATTTACTACAACTATTATTACTACCAGCATTTTTATTTAATATTTCAACAGAAGAATTACAAGAAAGGCCTCCTATTACATTGCCATCGATACTACTTCTTACATTTAAAGGAGTAGTATCTCCATTAGTACATATAACAGTACCAGACTCGGCTTTAACACTATATATAAAAGATAAAAATAATATAAATATTATAATTATATATTTCTTATTCATACAATCTACCTCATAATAATTATATAACAAATTCTACTTTTTTTCTACCCCTTATTACTATCTTTACATCTAATATGTAAAAAGAACTAAGATATTAATCTTAATTCTATTCCCATATAGCATATAATGTATGGTCTTCATTTTTAGTAACTATAGTTGAACTATTTACTATTTCTACAGCAGTAGGACCTTTTATAAATGGCTCTGCATTAGTAGCAGTATTAGCATTTGTATAAAACACATTATTAACTGTATCATACATTCCTATTTCTCCATCCGATCTTCTATAACATGGATACATATCTCTTGCAATTGTGGTTGGATCGTCCGCATCGTTGTAGGCAGTAAAATGCATGATTTTTATTGCTATTTTTGCGTTTTGATTTAATTTTCCTGATGATAAAAGACCACCTAGAATCAAACCATTTTTAACTTGCGTATACGAATTTGCTTTGAACGTTTTTTCTGTACCATTTATAAAAACACGCCCATAACGCATATCAATCGTTCCATTAGGGATGTTTCCTATATTTGTCCACACATCAACTTGGCCAATAACGACCAAACCATGTGCACGTATTTGCCAATTTCCTGCTGAATTTATGCCACTATCAATTGTTCCCATTATAGTTGAATTACTACCAGATAGTGTATCAACAAGTTCCCACTTGATTATTGCGCGCCCCGCTTTCTGTGGTTGGAAATCCGTTTGAATATATTGTGTTCCAGAATTCTGTATATACTCTACTTCTTGATATTCACCTGGAAGATTATTATTATAACTCCATCCCATGAATGTATATCCTGCTCTTATAGGTGTTGGTAAATCTCCATATTGTTCACCAGCGTAAACAATCTTCTTGCTAGTATTTGATGTTCCTCCATTTGGATCAAATGTTACTATTATTTCTTCTGTTTCAGGATCAGTATATATTGCATCTCTACCTTCTCCATATAATTTAAAGATAAATGATTGATTCTGAGTTGAAGTAGGATTATCTTGACTACCATCTAAATAG
>ODAI012856109.1_pt1 | contig 16862 bp, 13 predicted proteins | sample 1539321 | NCBI WGS metagenome assembly ODAI01 (sample SAMN02144231, study PRJEB22623) | gut metagenome | biome: sheep rumen | host: Ovis aries | place: New Zealand | reverse complement strand
CTAATACGGGATATGCGACTGGTAATATGTTTAACCGTAAAATGGATAAAGTTGGTTCGGAATATCCTATTGCGGACGGTCCCAGATATCTAAAACCGGACGAAAGAGGTATTGGTGATATACCATATAGCACCACAGAAGATCCTGTGGAAGCTCAGAGACATGCAATCTTGAAAGCTGCCCAGGATCACCGTCTGGGTGACAATAGGAATATTAACACAAATCATCTTCTAAATAGAGATGGTAATGGTGAACCTATAATGGGACAACCATTAACAGATTATCAGGAAACTTCTCGCGTATATCACAAGCCCGAGTTCTTTGTTAAAAACCGACTCGATCATTTCACCCGAGATGTTCCTCAAGGAATTGGTGATAAAACATATGAACCATTTGTCGATGAAGAGGCCCAAGTAACTCATGTTGGTTATCCGAATAATTCTGATACACCAACCAAAATAGGTGTGTTCTCCGGTGCAACAACAAACGTTAATGCACTGGATAAAGAAGAAGCAAAAGAAATTCTTAAGGCCGGTACATATGGAAATTACATTCGTAATAATTTGCGAAATGAAAGTTCCACATTGAATCCTCCAATAGGACCAACATATCCCGGTAGTAGAATGAATGATGATAAGAAAGATGAATTTCTTTCTGATATATCATTATTCAATGCTTACAACAGAACACGATTACCAATTGCTGATCAAGAATGGCGTAAAGGTTTCCGGTATATATTTTTTACTCGACCTGAATGTTATCTCATGTACAGGGATGGTGGTATAATAGATGTATGTGATCAAACATTCTATGATGAAGATTTCTCATCTGCATATACACGAATGCCACACATAATAAAACTATTGTCACCATGGTATGTTACTGGTTCATTCCCAACAATGGGTGCACAGCAGCAAGACATGATAAAAGAATCTGGAAAAGAAGGAGCCAATTGGAACTTCTTATTCAGCAACAGGGTACAAGGATTATCAACTACCGGTACATCAATGAGTGTTGTTGATAGTGTTGGTAAGAGTATTGAAGGATATACGGTTACACCGGCAAAGTTTGTGGAATCACGTCAAGGATCCACAATAGATTTATCGTTTAATGATACAAAGAATCTTGAAGTATATGAGATGGCCCGTTTGTGGATGTTGTATATGTATAAACGACAAAAGGGTATTTTTCTTCCACCATACAATGGATATTCAAAAGAGAATGGCTTCAAAATAAATGGTGCCAAACTCGATGGTCCATTAACAGGTATCCAATATACAAGAATGCATCCATACGACAGAGCGTTGGAGTATTGTGCATCTTTATATGACATCGTGACAGATGAAACTGGATCGAAGATATTGTATTGGTGTAAATATTATGGAATATATCCAACTGCGGTCAATCCATCATTAAACAATGAAGCCAATGGTCCAATTACATCAATGCAAACAACTATAACTTTCAAATATCATTACAAACTTGAAAATAGTAATAAGACATTGGTTGAGTTTAACCATGATTCAGGATTAACAGATAATATCGGCAGGATCAATATGAACGAAGTAACAAGTTCATTACCTTTCTTATTAAGAGATGATGGTACTAATCCAAATGGCAATCCTGTCATGCCAAGATATATTGGTGCAGCGGGTATGTTTACCGGTGCTCCATATGTTATAATGGTTAACTCTAGACCAGAGCCTCTTAACAAGGATAAGATAATTCTTACACCAAGTCTCAGGTTCATGAATGTTCCAAAGATGGATATTGATCAGAGAATTAATATGGGTATCACTAACACGAAGATTGATCAATTGACGAGAAATGTTGTTGCATATCCAAGTAATTCAAATCTGGCTAATTCGAGATAAAAGTAAAGAAAGGAGATGTTGAAGAATGCCATCATTAACAGGTAACAATAATGATGATGCAATTGTTCTGCCATTGTTGAAAGAAGTCACAGGTCAAGATTTTAATGATGATGGAACCACTGTTAGCAAAGATAAGATAAATGACACGATTGCTAATATACTCAATAGCTATGGTCTTAAAACAGACGAAGGTTTTATTGAGAAAATGGCAAAGTTGAAGATAGCTGATAAGAAGGGTGGTACTATAGATCTAGAGGAACTTCCCTCAGAGCTAAGAGACGCTGCATTCTTACCAGTTGACACAATTGCTGATATAGCTCTCAGACAAGACCTTGATCTTGTTATCTCTCAAATACCCGAATGGTTTACTGCATTACAGATAACACGTGATGCGATATGTGAGGCCGATGTTGTTGACGGAACAATGGCACGTGACATACGCTTCGACAGAAGTAAACTTGATGAAAGTGAGATTGATACAGTAATCTCCAAAATAGAAGAGGTTGAAGACAGACTTGAGCTTCATTCTATTATAAAGAACCATGTTGTATTTAATACACTGGAATATGGTGAAGGATACGTTTATTGCATTCCATATGCGAAAGTATTCTCTGACTTGTATAAATACAGATTATCCAATAAAACAAATGGTGATAATTCAGCATTGAATTATTCAACAATGGATACATCATCAATTCTTCATGGTTTTGGTTATGGCGAATCTGCTGTGGAAGTATCATTGACTGATACGGTTATAAATGATGCAACTAACAATTCACCATACAAGAAAAACAGAAATGGCATTTATGCAGAATCTGTTGTATTCAGTGAATCTGAAATAATGGATATTGAACCGATGTTTCATGCTAAAGCTTTCAATGAAGACGGTTCTGAAAACAAGAAATACATGCAGGAAAGCGATCAACGTATCATAAATGGTATTAACAATATAACCGATAATATTCGTTATATTGAAAAGGACATCGCTCTTCCTGTTATCGAAGAATCAGCACATGATCTCCGTGAAGTATATAAAACAAAATACCATGATACCGAGCATTATGTTCAGGAAGTTGATAACATCTTTGAGAAAGTAATGCATGATGGTATATACATGGAGGCTGATAATGATGTAAATAATGAAGATGATGCATCGACCATATATGGAAGAGAATTTGACAATGTTAAAGGTATATATTTAAAGATTCTACCTGCAACAAAGTTGATTCCTATCCGTGTTGACAGAAACATCATCGGTTATTATTACATTTCAGATATGACTCGTCCTGAAGAATCTGGTCAAAGAAAGAATTCTGGTCTAACTGGATATACTCTTAGATCACCTTCTGTTGGATATGATACATTCTCTCCGGACAGAATGTTCTGTGAGAAACTTGCTTCCAAGATCATCAATAACTTCAATCTCAAATTTATGAGAGATAACATTGCACTTCACCAGCAGATAGTATCTATACTTGAAGCTCATAAGTTCAATGATTCCATGTTGAGGTTCATATTTATTCCCGCAGAACATGTCATCCAGTGCACTATCAACAAAGATGGTATCGGTAAAGGACATTCAATGCTTGAACCTGGATTGGTAACAGCAAGAATGTACATGTTCCTTAAGCTATATTCAATCCTCTATCAGATCAACAACTCAACTGTCAGAGTTTATAATATCAACATGAGTGGTCTTGATAAAGGATATCAGGATATTATAAATGAAGCAATCAGAAAGTTCTCATCACGACGTGTTACTGTAAATGATATCTTCAATTACAGAAGTTCTATCACTAAGGTTTCTGGATATTCAGAATTGATGATGCCTATGGGTGCTGGTGATAAACCGCCTATCACGTTTGATAGTATTCCTGCGGCGGAGGCGCCGATCAACAATGATCTGTTGGAGAAGCTTAAGAATGAATCTATCAATGCAACTCCCGTACCTTCACTCATGGTACAAACGGGTGGTGAATCACAGATAGAATTTGCCAAGGAAACTGAGTTGGCTAATACGAGATTCAATAGTATGATATCATCATACAAGATAGATCTCAATAGAGACATCACGAAGCTGTATAGAAAGATTTTGAGATGGGAAACTGATATTGAACCATCGATACTTAAAAATCTCAAGTATGTTCTCAGAATGCCTGCTGCAAAAACTCTGGGTGTTACTGTAGAAATGGTAAACAACTTCAATTCATTATTGGAGGTACTCATCGATACGTTCTTACGTAAAGATGAAGCTGAAGATAAGGATGGTAAACCAACAGAAGTTGTTCGTCAGTTCAAGAAGCTTGTACTCAACGAGTATATTCCTCAAATCGATATTGATCATTTTGATGAACTTGTTGATCAAGCTCGTGATGCCGCAAATACATTACAAATGAATCAGACAAACAAGGCTGAAAATATAATTGATTCCGGTCTGGAAGAAGCCGGTGCAGAAGAAGAAGCATTCTAATTAAGGAGAGTGATTTAAATGAAACTTGAACGTACAACAACGGGTCTCATTATTCACAATCCTGACAACATGGTCAAGAGAAAAGTACTACAATACTTTTCTCTTGTGAATCCTGTAAGAGAGTTTTTTATCTATTCTGGTAGTGACAGAAGCAGACCTCCAATATTTGGAATGGAACATGATGTCATTTATATTTCATCAGGTTTCCTTTCAATAGGAGATCCCTTCATAAGTCAATTACCACGGCCAAGTGTTATACAGCCAATGACTCCTCAACGTATAACACTTGAAATGAATAGACAACCCCGTTCAAAATTACAAGAGGATTGTATTAAGATGCTAACAGATCCGGCTCAACGTAGTAACAAAGTTACTATTGAACTAAAACCTGGCGTCGGCAAAACGTTCATTGCAACATATGCGATTTCAAAGATACAATTGAAACCGTTAATAGTTGCGCCAACAACACTATTGAAGAATCAGTGGTGTGAAGAATTCGAAGCAGTAGGTATCCCACGTAGTGATATTGCAACAGATATCTACGATGGACCTAACAGGAAGCTTTGTGTTGTTACTATTTCTTCTATCGAGAATGCTCTTAGAGAAGATTGGAAAGGTTTGATGAATGTCGTTGCCAAAGCCGGTTATGGAATCAAGGTAGTCGACGAAGCACATCTTCATCTTAAAGGTAATCTCAAATTTGATGCAATATGTAATATCAAACACAACTGGTATCTTTCTGCAACACTTGGTAGATCAGACGTGTTAGAAGATAACATTCTCAACAGAGCATTATCAGATGCAGCACGTTTCGTCGGTAATGCCAAATATGAAGAATATCAGAAGCAATACGTGAACGTATACTTTCAGGATATCTATTACTATCCATCAAATAAGTTATGTGCAGAACATTTCAAATATGGTAGTAAAGGTCTTATAAAGGCAACCTATTACAACATGCTCATGGATTATCATCATGGAATCCCATTCCTCAATAATCTTATATACATGATGAAGGTTGCTAAAAAGAACATGACGTATGATGCAAAGGTATTATTGCTTGTACCACTGCTTTCTATCATAGACAAGGTTCAAGAGGTTATACAGAACGATCCTTTCTTTAATCAATACACCGTATCAGGTGTTGATGGTTCTATGTCTCTCGCTACAAGACGCCAGGCAATGGAGAGTGATTTCATATTATCAACTACATTGTCAATGGGTACTGGTGTCGATGTAAAGAACCTTGGTGCTGTTGTCAACTTTGACCAGTTCTCTTCACCTATCATCGTTGAACAGATATACGGTCGTCTTAGAGATAGAGGAAAAGAAACATGGTATTATGACATAACCGATAATGTGCGTCAGGCTCGTATGTTTAAAAACTGGGGTAACAAACGTAGATCATTGATTCCTTATTTCCCAGGATCACATGATCAGATAAAGGTATTACCCGATATTAGATCATGAGCACTTTCTTTTATTCGAAGTCTTCCTTGGTTTGACCGGGCCTACGGGCCCGGTCGAATTTAAGGAGTTTCTGCATATATATTATTAATATGAATACCAGAATGGAAAATCTAAATCCAGAGAAGAATGACCTCATCAAAACCATAGAAACATTCTTCCCGAAAAAACGAGTATGATATTAAACCAGCACCTTAATATCATATGACCATTCATAAGCAAAAACCATTTGGCAAGTATTCCACTCTGGTATTATGTTATGTTTCAAAAGAAGAAAACAAAAAACTTTAAGACACTCGAAGAGAGAGAACAGGAGGAAACCATGATTTATTTAGCTTCGGATCTGCATATTATAAAATACGACAAAGGAGGTTATACGTATTTTAACAAAGATGCTATCGACAGAGTTCATGAGTGGCCGGAATTGACGGAACAGGATCAGCTTATTTATCTGGGTGACTTGATGGACTCAGAAGTTGATCCATATAACAATCATTACGAAATCTTCGTGTGGAATATAATCCGTAATAAAATAAAGAAAGGTCGGAATATATTCATACGAGGAAACAATGACACACTGCAAGATTCATTCTATCATGATCTAGGATTTGAGAAAATTGCTTTCTCAACAATATGCAACATTAGATCCAAAAAGATTTTATTATCACATACATCCGTAAATTTGACAGGATATGAAGAAATTGTAGACTATAACATTCACGGCCACATTCACAGGCCAAACACTGATCCTGACATCATACCGTACTATCATTATTGCAAACGTAATATAAATTTATGTACAAAGAGTCTTAGACAGTATGATCTTACATCAATTTCAGAAATAAATTTAGTAATAGAATCAACACGAAACATAGTATATGATGATACCAATAGAGAGAAACCCGGTATGTCACAGTTTGTTCAGAACCAGGTATATTCATATCTTAATAATAAGCGGGTGTAAACCCGCTTTATTTTTTTTAATATTTCAAATATATATTATTACGGTGAAGGATCCGCTATCAGTCCTTCATCTTCCTTTAATATTAGGGGTTGATGGCATATGATATTTTTGGCGAGGCAGTGGCATGTTTGCAATCGGCATGTCTAAATCATATTGCCCATCAACAAAAAAGAATGAGAGAGTTAAAGGGTTCTCTCTCGTTCTTTTTTCTTCATTTTGACATATACATTATTTTTGTGAATATGGGAAACATGTTCAAATTAATAAAGAAAGGAGGTAAATGACAATGGGAAATAATGATAATTTAAATTTACAGATCATGCCCGAATATCAGCCAAATAATATGTCAAATGATCAGACTAACAATGTACCAATGATCATGGTATGTAATACACTTGCTGCAATAATTAAAGAGCAGAATAATCAGATGCAATACATGATGAAGTATTTGACTGATCAGGAAGAGCGTTACCAGAGAAATGAAAAACGTCATGAGGAATTCGAAAAAGAATTAAGTAGACAGATTCGTGAACTTCAGAACGATTGTAGAAGACTCGATAATCGTGGCATCTTCGGTCGTTTAGGAGATAAGATCGATGGTCTGTTCTCATGGTAATGTAATGGTTTGGATATTAGTAAAGGAATCTAATATTCCAAACATGTAATCATTGGACTCGTCACCCAATGTTATTAATTACGCGACGCTGCAGATGAGATAGAAGGATTATATCTGCGACTCTCAGGGATGGATTTTGCAGTCCCGGCCAGAGCGTAATCTATTATTCCTTTAATATAGATTTATAAAATAACCCACTCTACGTGGGTTATTTTTTACTATGCTACCGGCTATTATTTTCGACTTCTACATATATATTATTACTATGATAAGAAAATAAACAACTATGACACTCCCATTGGGAGAGAAAGCGAGGTTATAATGTATAAACTTAACCAGAATGGTCTGTGGGGACCAGAGTTAGATGAATACAACTATTACAATGAAGCACAGTTAATAAATGAAGTACTGCATAGATGCAACAACACATATACAAATGATGCAAACTACGCATCACATCATGAAGCACAGCGTGAACCAAAAATAGATAGAATGCTCTCATACTATGAGCGCCATGCTGGTGATGATTATATCCACTTATCAATATGCGATAAAGTTGCATATAAGATAAATGAATATTTAAATACCTTAACAACTGATCCAGAGGATAATCATCCTTGGAATGGTAGTAGAGATTTCCTCATCAGCAATAGACGCAAGAAGATGTTTGTTGGTGTGTTCCAATATGCCAACGAAGAAATCCATATAACAACACATGTATCAGACATTCATGATATTATTATAAAAGATGGCTCTATCACATGCGATCATTCTATATTCTGTAACAGAGTAATGTCCGGGATATACGAATACCTTTCGGACCACATCAACGAAATCTGTATTTTATAATAATCGAGGACACGTGTCCTCGATTATTTTTTTTCTTTTTTACTATGCTGCCTCCAGAAACGTATGTGATGATTGGTGTTATTTCAACTTTCTACATATATATTATTACTATGATAAAAAGAAAAACCTTTTACACTTCCTTTATATGGGAGACGACCCATAGCGTACCTATGGGAGAATCAAAGGAGGAACATGTATGTTCGTTTCATTCAAAAGAGATGACGACAGAGAAATCAAAATCGACATTAAGAAGGTAAGTGCTTACGAGCCTTCTGCAAAGCGCGATCTTCCTGCAGAAAGCTATACCGCAATATTCTTCGACGCTGGAATTATTTATGTCAACGAGCCTTTCGAAGAAGTTGACAAGAAAATTGCCGGAATCTAAAATTATACGCCCCATTTCTGGGGCGTATTTTTTTTTTCTTATATTGAATGATTATTGATGTCTCTGAAGAATGATAATGATGATGGCGTTGACTGCAATACTTCTTGACGTACTTGCATGGTACCATATGAATTATATTCAGATGGTTTATATCCATAATCATCATATCCGTCCTCATTAACAAAGTTGGAACTTCCTGCAAGATCGTTATACATTTGGGCTTCAAACGAACCTGCAGCAATCATTTCTGCTGAAGGAGCATTATCGATCATGTCTTCTAATACAGATTGCGTGTATTGATTCATGATCTCAGAAGATTTCTCATATGTGCACAGATTCTTATTAATACCAAATCTACCGAGTTCATATCCGTACTTCAGTACATACAGAGTATGTAGATATGCCATAACCATATCGTCATGTTCACCCTGAGCAGCAGCCATGTTACCATTCTTTTGTTGTACAAGGTTACATATATCCTTAACCAGGAATTTGGTATATATGAGATGTCTATAGTCATGCAATGTATCACGAAGAATATTGAACATTGTCTTACGTACTTTCGGTGAAACGTATGTTCCAAAATGACGTTTAGCACGTGCTCTAGCCTTCATACTTGCAACACTATTCTGGGGCTCTGTAATGTTCTTTGTCATTTCAGTAGCACGAGGATCATGATAGAATCTGTTCTCTAATTGAGACTCTTGTACAAAGTCAATGATATCAACACCAGTCAGATTCGATTCAAGACAGAATAATGCACGAGGTATCATCTTAGCCAAGATGGTAACAATTCTCATCAGATCCAATCCACCCATATATGGTGAAACCAGTTCACCAACAACTTCCAACGTATATGGATGAACAATACATATTGCCGTATTGTCTCCATCTTTACCAGTAGCACAGTCTATACCTATTAGGTATGGTATAACCATATCAAAGTATGGTGCCTGGGAATTCATATCAGGAACTTGAATCTTATGTTTGTAAACATATAAATGATATTTTTTCATTAATGTTACATCATAATCAGGTTCACGAAGATTTTGTTGAATTGCATCAAGGTCTTCTTGTTTGAAGAATGATCCCTCACCGCCACGGAATCTCTGAAGTAAAACACCTCGACGATACTCACCAAGAGTACTTTTTTGAAGGGCTTCGAAATATTGTTGACGTAACCATTCACCATCTTTTCTCAATTGAATATAATTAAATTCAATATAAGTCATTGTGAGTGGTGTGTCCATTGTTCCCGCAGGAGGATTCTTCATCCTTTCGATTTCTGCCGATGTCTTATCATACATTTTCTCATCGAATCTAGGAAGATTATTGAGAATCTTTTCCCAATCTTTTCCTTCTGGGGTTTCGAGGTCACCTGGTGTTGATGCATACATCATACATGAACGAATGCCGTTTTGCTTTGCAGTTAAACGCGCTTGAACGATAGTTGGGTTTGCACCATCAAGGATAGCTTTCATAAAAGGAACAAACTCGCACTCATCGGCAAACCAAGAGAACAATGAAAGACCACGGGTTTTATCCGTAGCAGCGGATTCTGCCTTAGGTGCAGATATAGGTTGTATCTTTACGTTATGTCCATCATAGCTAAGTGACTTAACACCAGGGAGATGTTTATAGTTAGCCCAAGGATTCATATACTTGGGTAACGCAGTGATGTAGTCACGAAGAATTTTGATGTTATCTTCACATCTACCTTCATTCTTATGTAAATAAGGAAGATCACAGTTACGATATTCAAACAACATGAGATATGCCATTATTGCAGTTAGAGTTGTCGTTTTATAAGTTTGACGTGGTTGAACAAGTTCAAAATCAATACTGTGATCGAAACACCATATTGCCGCGCAACCAGCTCTATGTAAATATAAAGGTGTATGACCAGCACCTCGAATAGGTACTGTTACACATTCTCTGAAGAAATACCATGGATTGGCCTTACATTCAACAAGGATCTTTCCTATATCTTCAGGAGACAGTTTAGGATCATATGGATCTAAGTTTTGAACACCCAGGTTTGGGTATTTTATTTCCAATGGAAAATACCAATTCTTTATTCCTATTTCTTTTAACTCTTTACAAGTTAGCAAGAAGGATTCATTTTTTGTACCAAAGTCATAAAAATGAGGAACACCGTCAGCATCATTCAATAGAATTACTTTTGATTGCTGTTGGGGCTGTTGAACCTGAGTAGTGTTATTATTATCCATATAAAGTCCTCCTTTCAGTGTGTTATGTTACCAGGGGGTTTAATAAACGTAAAGATAAATTTTAATCTCAAAAGGAGAGTGTGAATTATGAATGTTATTGAAAGCATTAATAATATAAATGAATCTATCCAGGAAGCTGATATGGCTGTTCTTGAATCAATGATGCATATAATAGACAAACGTGAAATGTTTGTTGAGTGCAATAATGACACACTTGATGAAATGTTTATGGAGTCAATGGAATGGTTCTTAGAATCAAAGAATCGTGAACGTGATAGAACTCCTAGAAATGATATTGCTAAATGGATGGATGAAAATGGATATTGGTATGATGGTGACAATCCTAAGAAGAAAAAGGAATGCAACCGTATGTATCATTTCCTTCAACAATGGAAGTTTGATCCTAAAACGGAAACAATTGAAACTGACATAAAGCTATCAAATGGTTCAAATAAACGAATAAAATTCAACATAGACAAAGCTGAACATATCTGGGACCAAAATGATCTTGATAGGGGAAATGCATGGTATAATTCAGAAAATGATGATATTTCTATTGGTTCAAAAACACTCAAAGGACAGCAGATTGATTCACAAATTATCGGAAAACATGAAGAAGGTCATGCAGACGATATAGGCGTTAAAAGAGGTACTAAAGGACACCGAAATGATGTTAACAAAGTTAAAGGGCAATATAGCAAATTTATCAGCAACAAACCTTATATGAACAATGGTCATGATGAACGTCCAGAAGAAGGTTATGCTGATGCATATGCTGTAATGCATGCTAAAAAACGAACTAAAAACTGGGGTAAAAATAAAGAAACCAGACCGTTTAAACGTTCAGAAGTTGAGGAGCATTTTAAACGTATGGCAGATAGTCTTGGCGATGTAGAAAATACAGTCGCTAAAGCCATAAAAGAAACCAATAAATCTATCTTGCTTTTGAAAGAATCATTATTTTATGGATGGGACGATAAAAATATAGATGTGAGAGATATCGGAAATATCATCAAGTTACAAAAAGAATATAATAAACAAATGGACGGTTTTGAAAAAGCTATTGAAAATATTGGCGATAAACTCAAAGATCCTGATTACATTGACCGCTCTATTACCGCTAAATATGACAAGATGCAAGAATTGAAAAATAAGATTAGGTCAACAGATGGTGAAATAAAAGATATTGAAAATATTGAAAAAGAATATTACGAACTTAAAGCTACTGTTAAACTTTTATCAAACTCACAATTATATGACATGGATGCCGAAGATAGTAAAAATCAGTTTAAAAAAACTATAGACAAATATATCAAAATATACAGTCGTAAGGACAAAGGTTATATAAATTATAAAGGTAAAAATGATTATATGATAGACCGAAAACTGGCTGAAAAGATTTTTAATACAAAAGACATTACCGAGGAGAAAGCGTTAATTATGGCCAAAGAATATTATGAACCATCAATAAGACGCTGGATATCAAAATTAGAAGATACGCTTAAAGAATTGGAAGAATATAAACGTACTGGAAAACATATGAAAGATTTGGCATCTCAGATGAGATATGAATTCGCAAAGCAATTCGTAAAAGAATACTTTGTGGAGTTATTCGATGATATGTACATTACAGAATAAAAAAAGAAATAATTATATGGGGGCATGTGCCCCCATATAATTTCATGTATATTAATTATACTGCTTACGCTGCTGAAGAATCGGCAACAGTGATGAGAACTTCTCGAAAATATAATTGATGTACTTCTCACTTAGACCCGTGAATACGTTGGTTTGAGCCATCTGATTAAAGAACTCTCCCATATCTACCACTCCATTCATGTATGACGTATATTGTAATAAATACGACTCCATGATGAGAATGTAATGTAAATCGGGGATAGAAATGTCAACATCGTTATTACCGATCTTAACACTGTGCAGTTCATCTACAGTACCAATGGTGTTAAACCAGTGAACGTCAGAAGTGAGTTTTGTACCCATTAATTTGAGAATGTTCTTCAAATTATCTAATTGTGGAAATTGATTGTATTTCGAAGTATCGATTCCTATACCGTTGAGATGGCTCATCAGTATTGAATTATCTTCGTATTGTGATCCTCTGTAGTATGTTGATATCTTAGCAAACATCTTTACCGGAATACCAGTAAGGAAGTTATAAGTATCATATTCACCATACTTGATAGGATTATCTGAATGAGGAATGAGATTCTTATTATAACGACGAGTCTTTACAGGCTGATCGTATAATGTGGTACGTCCAGTAGCAACAGCTGACATTGCCTTTGAAGGTTCTTGTTTGAGTACCCATGTGTACTGGTAACCAACAGGAACTTCTTTGTCAAGCTCAACCCACCTATGACGGAGCTTGACTTCCAGCTTATGATACTTCATAATGTCAGGCCACTTCTCATATACTTCAATCAATGAATCACGTACACATTTCTCATTGAGAGGTTGGATCTGTATATAGAATCCATTTCTAATGAGATCTGCAAACGTTTTATCAGGATCGATGTTGTATACACGTTTAAGCTCCTTACCCTGTTCTGGATTATATGTACCAACGAACTCAACTGCAAGATTCATTATTTCATCATGAGAAGTACCTTCCTCATTTAGCTTGAGAATATGTTCCCACATTCTTTCCATCTGGAAAGTCATAGATGATTCATATGTAGCAAATGAAATGATTCTATTAGGAACAGCAAGAGCATTTGCCAACATATCGAGTGGTCTACCATCCTTAGTTCTCGGCATGAGTTGCCACGGCACTATCTGTGCAATTACAGATTTATTACCATAACGACCAACAACCTTCTGTCCAACATGAATGTCCTTAGGTTGAAGAACTGTGAACTTGATGATGGTATCGACAATATCTTCTTTAGTTACCCATTTTGAAGTATTCAGATACTTCTCTGCCTGATGATATATATCGAGCAGAGAAGTATCATCCTGGTATGGGTCAGACACGATTGTTGATATGAAAGCATATATATCTGAATACCAATCTCTTATCTGAGATAGATAATAGTTATACTGCTGATTATCAACATCGACATTCGAATATATGTCCATATCAACTATTATACCATGCGAACAATAGTTGGTATCACTGATATGAGGTATTAACGATTCTGAAGCAGACGACAGATAAGAATTTTCTCTTATTGAGCAAATGATGTCATTCTGTATTTCTTCTCCAATGTTTGGAAAAGGTTTATACAGCGATTCATTACCATATCTATTCAGTAGATATGATGACTGTTTGATGTTTACTGTTACGATGTCGACCATATCATATGTAAGCATCTCTGCAGCTTTATCTGATATAACCAGTGCATCCTCAGTTAACTGTGGAAGTACTGTATATACAAATCGGAGATTTCTACCAGCACAGTAGTTATCATTTACATATGATGATGATTGAGCAATTGTTGTTCCTTTTGGAAGTATATCGCCATCATTATAATTACCGACAATGGAATTCTTCATTCTGAATCCATATTTTTCAACAAGGTGATGTGCAGGTTTTATTACTTCACAAATATACTTTCCGGTGCGTAAATTTTTAAAGATGTATGCTATTGGTGATACAGGTGAATCTTTAAATTTACGGAATGTCCTTATGAGCTGATAGTCATCCTTAGCCTTTATGTTAGAAGATGATCTTTCACCAAACTCATTTTCAGCACCAGTAAACACTCTTGGGAATTCAGGATTAGTTAATACAACTCTCTGAGATGTATGACGTGTTCCCATAACTCCACGAACCGTCGATATCTTGTCAGGGAACACTAGCGCTGATGCACCGAAACACGCCATTGGGTCTATTTCTTTACAACGCTTCTCTATTTCAGATGCATTGTTCATAGTACCACGATGACGTGTTCGAATGGTTACTTTCTGATTAGTATCTTTGTTTTCCATATGTACACTCCTACCTTCTTTATTTTTATTTGACAGAATTTCTCCCATCGTTGGAATTATATATGTTTATATTTTCGATAAAACTTCCCTTACATATTTTCCACAAGGAGAGTCTTCTGCTTTCTTATTATTGAAATCACCCATAGCGAATGATATAATAAGATACACTCCGAGTACGAGGAATATATCATGACGAACAACCATATTGGTTACTATTCGCATCATGAGATCTACAACATCAAACTCAGGAACGGTAGGATCGGGATTCTCTGTATAAAACTTGAATGTTGCAGCCATGTCAGGATTGAAGAATATATCTTCACATTTAGAAGCATACTTTTCGGGATTTGGTTTCTTTGCTATTAAATATGACTTCCAGTCTTCGATAGTTATATTCTCAACGATCCATTCAATCATAGGAGTGAAGTTGGATATCATATTTAAACGCAGTATCTCGATGGTATCGATATACTTGAACATACAGAAATATGTAAATAGATCATCGTATGTTTTCTCCAATTCATTTGGATCATGTTTACATAAGATGACTAATGCATTTGCCGGGCCGTATACTTCTTCAAGTAGTGAAAGAGGTACACGTTCCTTTATAGCCATATACTCTTTTGCAAGTCGATTTACTCTGAACATACGTCCATCATCGACATCAGGAATGAATGCATCAGTGGGTGGTGTTTCCAGATCGATATCGCTCAGTGCATTTCTGAAATCTTTTGCAAAAGTATCTCTGTCGATATTTGAATATTTATGTGTATTCAGCATTCTTATTGTCTGAAAATAAATATTACATGCAGCAACGTTAGCGGTATGAACCTTAAAACGTTCAGCTATTTCTTTTAATGTTATACCGGGTCCATCACCCGTACTTGATGTTTTTATAACAGAAGGGATCTTTATCATTTTTTACCTCCTCTTAGCTAGAAGAATTTTCTTTAGCCGCATAATATTGATCTCGTAATGTATTATAGTTGTTTGCTGTATAATCGATGCCGTATGATTGTATATTGATATATATGTAATCATTCAGCTGTTCGTAATAGACACTCGGTTGTTGTCCCATAAAACTCACCCCTTATATTTGTATTAGGTAAGTTCATCTATAAAGTCTTCAAGTGCTGCGCCAGCAAATGAAGGTGATGAAGCAACACGATTATTCGCAGCGGCTAGATTGCTGCGTGCTTGCTCCTGTTGCCTCATCATACTCTCTTGTTCTTTCTGTTGTTTTTCAAGCTGTTTTATCCGGATATCTCGCAGGCGATGCACAAACGGGCGCGGTAGTTGTGCCAGCATCTCTAATGGGATAACTTTGTTGAACAGTTGTCCCATTTCGATAAGCTCTAATCCATCTCGATTAAGTTTATTTGAGTATTGCTGAGCCGTTGAGATACTTGGAAAAGCAGTGTTCTTCCTATATCATTTACAGGAATCTCATCTACATGCTGTTTACATGCATCACATGTGATATTTTTGATTTTGAATGATACGGGAGATATTCTACTTCTTGCCTCTTCGATTACCTTCAGAAGTGTTGCCGAGTCTCTTGAATCAAGAGCCTTTGTGATGATTTCTTCGATTGAACCCCAATCTGTAAATCTGTACTGTTTACCATCACGAACGATTGTCATGGCAGTTATGTACATTGCATTCGCAGACAGATATTCAAATTCCATCATTGAAGGATCATCCTGATTGAAATCTGCCATTGTTTCATCGGGACGATATCTCTTATACAGAGATTCAACAAGGGGAAGTTTCTCTGTAACGAACTCATATGCAGAAGGTTCATTGATCTCGACTATTATACCAGTGACAGGAAGTGTGTAACAAACACGTCTGCTTGATGCAGTCTCCCAAACCTTAACGGCCTCATCGCCAGGAGCTGCATCCTTAGCAGCAGTCCACCACTTAGGAATCTTGGTTTCATCGATACTATGAATTGTACGAGGATTATATGTAACCCTTATGGGTTTACCACATCTCGGGTTAGCACAACGAACTTCGATGGTCTCCTCATCGTCTGATGTAGCAACGAGTAAT
>ODAI011724557.1_pt1 | contig 16862 bp, 13 predicted proteins | sample 1539321 | NCBI WGS metagenome assembly ODAI01 (sample SAMN02144231, study PRJEB22623) | gut metagenome | biome: sheep rumen | host: Ovis aries | place: New Zealand | reverse complement strand
GCTTGTTTAGCAAGTCCCACAAATCTTTGATAGACAGGTGTCGCACTAACTTTGTTACCGCCATCCATCACTTGGTACGGTGGATTTCCTATAATAGCGTTTTGCGGAAGTTGCAGTCAATCAAGCAATAGGTTTAATCATCGATTCTATATAGTCGATCTCTGCTTGACTCAAATGATATTTTCTATATAGTTCCTTGTCAGTCCATTCTTTAGTAAAGTCCTGTTCCGGAACGAAATTAAAACATTCACGGGTTACATTAACAGATGAGATACCTTGTTTCAATAAGTATCGGGCAAATTTTGAGCATAGGTATTGTTTGTAATTTTCTGCTTCGATAAGAGTGTCAAATACAGCAGTATCAATATAGGTTTCCGTATTTATTTCACCAGCATTAATTATTCGTGGGGTGGTCAACACCCTATACCCTTCACCAGGCTTCACGTTCAATTCTCCGTTACTTGGAACGAATCGACCAACTATTATTTTATACTTGTCGATATACTCTAATCCTTTTAAAACTTCGTCCTTGCCCACATAAGCCCATCCTTCGCTTGTGAGGATTTTTATATCACCATCTTTTCTATCTGCTCTTCCTCTATAATAAGTTCTAAAACCAAAAGGATTGATAGAAAGAACTCTGGTGTTTAAATACCGCGAGGAAATAGAAGTCACTTTCTTCAATATCGGTATTGATTTGTTGGAACGGACGAATACATCAAAGTCATCTAAGGGTCGCTCGACCATATCTCTTCCCAAAGAGTTTACATTGTATATTTGGCAGGTTCCTTTGTGGGCGATATTCCATAGAAGATAACAAAGGCCTCCTGCAATATCTACAGTTGGGAAAATGTCTTTACTGGTTTCATAATCAAATAGCATCTGAATACGTTTGTCAGAAAGCATTTCTGTCCTAAAATCTTCAAGGCCACGCCCTCCTGCATACCATCTCGCTGGCATAATCATAGACATGTATGTAGGTTTGAGTTTTTTTGCAATATCAACAAATTTCTGGTATACAGGGACAGCCCCTCTATCTGTTCCTCCATCCATCATTTGGTATGGAGGGTTGCCAACTACAGCGTCTATTTTCATATTTTCAGATTCCTTAATACCCCAGAATCTATTGCCATCTCGGAATGTGTTAACTACGAGATTAGGACATTGGGATATGTTCTCAATTAAGTTCCTATAATACTTATTCGGGAATAATGGGAATCCACAACATGAACAATAAATCCATGATTATTAAATAAGACAATAACTTTATATTTAAACAATCATGGTAGAAAAATTCAAAGACTTTCTCGTGCAATCCAATATGGCCGAGAACACTGTCACTGCCTATATTTATGCGGTGAACGAGTTCAAATCCAAGTACAAGGATTTGACAAAGAAAAACTTATTGCTTTACAAGACGTATCTCATTGAGACATTCAAACCCAAAACCGTCAACTTGCGGATTCAGGCATTGAACAAGTATTTGGATTACATACGTAAGCCACAGTTAAAATTGAAATCCGTGAAGGTACAGCAAAAGACATACTTAGAAAATGTCATCAGTAATGCCGACTACACATTTTTGAAGAACAAGTTGAAGAAGGAAAACAATCTGGAATGGTACTTTGTAGTCCGCTTCCTTGCCGCTACTGGTGCCAGAGTCAGCGAACTGGTTCAGCTGAAGGTGGAACACGTCAACGTTGGCTACTACGACATCTATACAAAAGGGGGCAAGATACGCCGCCTTTTCATCCCCAAGAAACTGAAAGAGGAAACCCATGTGTGGCTAAAAGCGACCAAAAGGGAAAGTGGTTATCTGTTCCTCAATCGTTTTGGAGAGCGGATAACAACCCGTGGCATCGCCCAGCAGTTGAAGAACTACGCAACCAAGTTTGGTCTAAACCCCAAGGTGGTCTATCCCCATTCATTCAGGCATCGCTATGCCAAAAATTTCCTTGAAAAATTCAACGACATAGCCCTGCTTGCTGACTTGATGGGTCATGAGAGTATAGAGACAACACGTATCTATTTGCGACGGACTGCCAGTGAGCAACAAGCCATTGTGGATAAAATCATCACATGGTAATATCATCCTCAAAACTGCGACGAGTCGTCGCAGTTTTGAACAATTCGTTTTCTCTAGCTCAATAGTTCTATGGTATGATAGTCTCTCCTTAGCCTAATACAGCCTTGTAAATACATTGTTTATTTGAAAAAATGGCATATTTCCGATGAAAAACATTAACTTTGCTCGCGAAAACAATAAACCTAATAATATGTCAAGATTGGGAGATATGAACACCAAAGGTTCAGCCAAAGTATGGATGTGGGGAGGAGATGCAGAAACGTTCAAAAAGGACAGGCTTGTCTGTGGGAGCAGTGCCTCACATCAGATGAGGGATTACAGTCAGTACAAAGACTACGAAACCATGAGAGCAGATTTCCAGAAAGCACGCGGCAACACGGATGTTGCCGTTCCTGATGCTTATTGGAAATTCATGAAGGACGTTCACGTCGGAGACATCGTTGTCGTTTTCTTAAACATGCGTGTCGGCAACGCGAACCATCACACCATGTTGGGATGGGGAGTGTTTACTTCTGAGTTGATAAATGACAAGGAAAGCGAGAATCCACTCCAAAGGCTTGTGGAATGGAAAGTCATATTGGATGAGCCGATAACGTCGGGAATCGTAAAAAACACTCTTTTCTTCCATAAGACAACCGTTGAACAGGCAAAGGAAATCAAGAAACTCCTCGGAATTACAAAAGAAATAGTTGACAAGGATAGCCCAATAAATTATTGGCTTGTCGGTTATTCTTTTGGGGCAAATAACTCTCAGTATGACAGGTTTGTTAAAGAAGGAATTTGGGAAAGTAGACACAATGATGATAGCGCAAGTGACCGGCAATTGCTCACATTGGCCAAAACAATTTCAAGAAGAGACATCGTCATCCTTAAATCCACATCTACAAAAGGGCCTAAGCATGACCAGCCATTTATGAGAATAAAAGGGATTGGAATTGTTACAAGTGATGTGATTGTGTCAAAGATTGAAGGAGCAACATTGTGTCGATGTCATGTGGATTATGTGAATCTGAACGAAAAGGATTTTGATGGGGCTGTATATGGTTCGTACAGAAAAACCATACACAAGGCAGACGTCAAGATACAGGCTATTATTGATTATGTAAAAAGTATATTGTTTAAAGAATCCATACCACAAATGAAATACAAGAAATACATTGATATTCTTCAAGAAAGCTACAATCTCGTACTTACTGGCGCTCCAGGAACTGGTAAGACTTTCATGGCTCATGCAATCGCTGAGGAGATGGGAGCTGTTACCAAATTTGTCCAGTTCCATCCATCATACGATTATACAGATTTCGTGGAAGGCCTGCGTCCTATTGAAAAGGGAGAAGATCAGATTGGGTTTAGGCGGGAGGATGGAATCTTCAAGGTGTTCTGCCGCGAAGCCATAAAGAATATTGAGGATTCCCAAAAATCAGTAGAGAACTTGACGAAAGAATTGTCTTGGCAAGAGAAACTCGAACAGTTTGTGGATGATGCCAGTGAAAATGGAACGAAGTTCAAAACAGTAAACGGAAGTGAATTCACCATTTCAGAGATGCACAACCGTACCATACTGGTACATAATGAAACAAATGAGAAAACAACACAAATAGCAGTCAATGCAGAAGAAATTCTTGATTTGTTAACCAAGGAGATTCCCCTAAATAATGTTTGAGCCATTCGCAACTACTATGGCAGGAAATATGGAACACAACCCGATTCATACGCTTTTGCCATCATCCAAGAGATCAGGAAGATGAAGATGAAAACCGTTGTTGAAGCGACAAAGGTGGCGAAGAAACCTTTTGTGTTCATTATCGACGAAATTAACCGTGGCGAAGCATCCAAGATTTTTGGAGAGTTATTTTATGCCCTCGATCCTGGTTACAGGGGAAAGAAAAACAAAATGGTACAGACCCAATACCAAAATCTTGTGAAAGAATCCGATGTATTTGCAAAAGGCTTCTACGTACCAGAAAATGTGTACATCCTTGCCACGATGAATGACATCGACCGCAGCGTGGAAAGTATGGACTTTGCCATGCGCCGCCGATTCACGTGGATGGAGGTGACACCAGAAGATACACAAGATATGCTTGACACTCTTGGAGAAAGGTTGGCCGCTGATGCAAAGGAAACCATGAAAAGATTGAATAAAGCCATTTCAGAAACTGAGGGCTTAGGGGCTGCCTATAGTATAGGTCCAGCATATTTCCTAAAACTTAGCAATAATGGTGGCGATTTTGACTCTTTATGGAATATGAATATTGAACCGTTACTGAGGGAATACCTTAGAGGATTCCGAAAGACGGACGAAATTCTCAGCAAATACCGTGAAGCGTATTTTGGTGAAGAAACAAAAGAAGAAACGCTTTTAGACGCAGTAGAATTGATAGATGAGGATTAATCTGACGGACAACAACCTCGGGCAGCCCGATGCTGGATCTTTTCAAAGGAGTGACGTGGCCGCACTCTTTCCCATAGCGGATAAATCAATCGAGCAGCTATGCAAGGAAAATGAGAATTTGCTAATTTTCCCATATAGCATAGAATCCACTGATGACAGAATTGCAGGATCCTCTGTGATGAGCATTCTCAACACAGACAATCCTGATATTGTGCGTATTACAACAGGTAATGTCATGGGCTTCATTGGCATTGATGATTTGAGGGTTAAAATCAAGTCGAGATTTGATAAGGGCCGGGATGATTACTTTCTTCATTATATGTTGCAAAAGGTTCTTTCATTTAACCTTTTTGACCTAAGCCACGACAATGAACAAGAGGATGTCTTTGACTTCATTATGTTCATGTTTCCATATTTTCTGAAAGCTGCCATACGGCAGGGTGTATATAGGGAGTATAGAAACTTCAAGCATAATGATGCTAACGTAAAGGGACCGATTAATGTTGGTTGTCATATTGCCAGAAACACCCCATTTGTCGGAAACATAGCATATTCAACCAGAGAATACACTCACGACAACGATATGACCCAACTTATCCGCCATACGATAGAGTTTATGAAGAACAAAAAATATGGCATGTCAGTTTTGAATATCGACCGTGAGACAAAGGACAATGTTGAAACAATCATTGAGCATACTAAGACATATGACAAGAATGAACGCAACAATATCATCAATAAAAATCTTAGGCTGAAATCTCACCCATATTATACGGAATATCGGCCATTGCAGTGTCTATGTCTTCAGATCCTCCGTATGGAAGAAGTCAAGTATGGTGAGAGTGATCAAGAGATATGCGGTATTCTCTTTGATGGAGCTTGGCTATGGGAAGAATATGTTAACGTCATCCTAAGAGAGCATAGCATGGGGTTCATCCACCCTGAAAACAAGCTGCGTAAAGGTGGTATTTATCTTTTCGAAGACCATAGTGGTGTACGCTATCCAGACTTCTATAAGAATGATTTCGTTTTGGATGCCAAATACAAGCGATTGGGTGGGTATGAAAAAGTCGCACAAGTTGACAGAAATGACCTTCATCAAGTGATTACGTATATGAACAATCTGAATGCGCAAAAAGGAGGCTTTGTCGTTCCTTTGGAATGCAGACAGGACAAAATTCCGTCATCACGTCTAAAATACGACAAGGGCAGATTGTCTATTTATGGCGTGGAAGTCAGTAAGGTGGCATCCTCATACGAAGCTTTCTGCAAGGAAATGAAAAAGAATGAAGCAACCTTCGTAAAATCTTTATCAGATAAGTAAGTTTGATTACCTATTATAATTAAATAATGTCAACACCCCATTCTTTTATCATTGTCAAAGGTCAACCAAAAGCACTTCAAATAGATAGAGTATCTATTGAAGGAAATGGGGTGTATGCCATCAAGTATAAGAATAGTCAGAGAACCTACCATTATCGGAATAGCGATGTTGTTTGGCTGAAAGAAGCCGTCTGGCATGACCATCAAAACTTGAAAGTATTTATTGATGGTCGTGAGCGACACAATGTCGTTGATGCTCGTTCTTTCCAGCAAGGCAATTTAACACATTGGCGGATTACTTATGCAAGTGGATTCGTCCAAGATTATATGCACGGAAGTATTCATGTTGTTGAGTCTTGTCTTGCTGATGAGATTGCCAAAAACACCTTCGAATATCTCAAACGGATTGCTCAAGTAAATGAGTTAGGAAAGGACGAGGAACATGGAGGTATACTGCCAGAACTGTATGATAAGATAGATTTTATCGACAACACAATGGCTGTGGCACCTTATCTTGACTCTGTCAAGTATAAGGTGAGAAAAATGAAATCATCGGACTTGATTTTCCCCTTTGGTTGCAATGCGAGCCAGAAAAAAGCAGTAACTAACGCATTTGAGAACCAAATCAGCGTCATTCAAGGCCCACCAGGAACAGGCAAAACCCAAACCATCCTAAACGTCATCGCCAATATTATTCAACAAGGAAAAACGGTGATGGTAGTGTCAAACAACAACTCTGCCACCGCCAATGTGCTTGAAAAACTCCAGAAATATGGAATGGGGTTCATCGTGGCACCATTGGGAAGAAGAGAGAATAAAGAATTCTTTATACATAATCAGCCATCTGTTCCTGAAGAACTTCTTTCTTGGCGTCTTTCTTTTGGAGACAAGTCCAAAAGATACAGGGAAAAGGACGCAATCCTTTCCAAACTTCAAGAGGTATTTCAACTTCAGGAAGAATTGGCTGTTATCAAGCAGGAACTAAAAGCCATAGAGTTGGAATGGGAGCATTTCAAACAGGAGAACTCATTAGAAGAAGGCACTTATGAGCCAAAACGTCGAGTGAAATCTAAACGTCTGATGAAATTATGGCTACAATACCAATCATACGCTGAGGAAGATATGATGGTAGTCAGCGGCTTTTTAGGAAAGATGAAAGTCCGCATGAAATGGGCGTGGATGAACTTCATCAGAAAATACCTGTATGGGATTAATTCTCCTTTTGACCCATCAAATGTCCCCCCAACTATTCTGGAGATTCAGGCGTTGTTTTATCTTGTCCGGATAAACGAGTTAAGCAAAAGGATAGTCGAGATAGAGGAAGAACTGAATACAGTTGATGCGAAGACATTGACCAAAGACCTTACGTCAATATCAATGACATTGTTGAAGGCTTCGCTATTCGATAAATACCACGAAGGACAAAGGTGTGTCTTTTCTGATGTAAAAGAATTGCACATATCGGCTGACGAAGTTTGCCGGCAATACCCTGTAATTCTTAGTACCACCTTTTCTGCCCGCACGGCATTGCCCAGGCAAACCTATGATTATATCATTATGGACGAAGCTTCACAAGTGTCTATTGAGACTGGAGCCTTGGCCTTGACCTGTGCCCAAAATGCCGTGATAGTGGGTGACACTATGCAGTTGCCAAATGTAGTGACGGATGAGGACAGGTTTAAACTCAATGGCATTTTTGAGGAGTATAAAGTGGCTCGTGGCTATAACTGTGCCGATTATAGTTTCTTGCATTCTGTTTGTACAGTCCTCCCCAAGGTGGAACAAACGCTTCTCCGTGAACATTATCGGTGCCATCCTACCATCATCAATTTTTGCAACCAGCGTTTTTATGGCGGCAATCTTCTTATCATGACAGAAGACCATAATGAGAAAGATGTTATGATGGCAATAAAGACCGTTCCCGGACATCATACGCGAGGCCATTTCAACCAAAGGGAAATAGATGTGGTAAAGAAAGAAATCTTGCCTAAACTCGAACAAATGGAAGATGCCGGTATCATAACTCCATACAATAATCAGGTGTATGAATTCAACCGACAAATTCCGTCATTGACAGCTGCCACTATCCACAAGTATCAGGGTCGCGAGAAAGACACAATCATCATGAGTGTAGTGGATGACCAGATAACGGACTTCAGTGATGACGCCAACCTTATCAATGTGGCTATATCAAGGGCAAAAAAACGCTTTTATCTGATAGTGACTGGTAATGAGCAAGAGCGAAAAGGCAATATCAGTGATTTGATTGACTATATTGAATATAACAACCTGACTGTTACGGAGAGTAAAATTTGTTCAATCTTCGATTATTTATATAGTCAATATACGAACGAGCGTATGGCCTTCTTAGCCAGGCACAAGAATATATCTGAATATGACTCAGAAAATCTCACTTACTCACTACTTGAAAACGTATTATCTGACTGTCCTGAGTTTAGCCATTTGGGCATATTGTGTCATACACCTTTGCGAAACGTCATACAAGATTGGTCGTTATTGAATGAAGAAGAGAAGAAATATATTTCGCATTTCAGTACCCATCTTGACTTTCTCATTATCAACCATGTCACTAAGAAACCTGTTCTTGCTTTAGAAACAGATGGATATTCATATCACAATGAAGCAACTATACAGCATCAGCGTGATTTGAAGAAAGACCATATTCTTGAACTATACGGATTACCTTTACTCCGATTAAAAACCATTGAAAGCGGAGAGAAGGAAAAGGTGATCACAGCTTTACGAAGTAATGTATGTTGATAGGAAAACGGATGTCTGTGTTTTTTCTACATTTATCTCTTCATTGACCTATCATCATCCTCATAGCCACGGCTGCCGACTTCCCATTCACGGTTGATGTCATTTGAACCGCCACGCTGCTTGGCAACTTTGTTGATAGCGCGACCAACACCTGGGCCGGAGATTTGTTGTCTTTGGTCTTGTTGTTTCTGAGCTTGTTTGGGCTGAAGCCGCTTTACATCGAGGCCATAGTCATTCATATTGATAATGGTGCGGTTGGCGAAGTCAATGCAAAAGTACTGATCATCGACACGGGTGATGAAATAGCCGTCCTCATGGAGCTTGCCCACGAGGGCGTCATCGGAAGTGGTGTCGAAGATGCTGCGCAGCTGTGATATCGTCTTTCCGACATTAGATCCTGGTGTAGTTTGGATGGTGATACGCTCTGGATGATGGTACTTGCCAATCTGACAAAGGATGTGCCTCTCCAGCTCATTGGTGGGGCAGAAGGATTGAAGCCAGGCCCGGCGGTCATTGGAACGCAGCGTGGTTAGAATATGCTCGGGCAACTGATAGGTGGAATCGCCAAAACGGACGCTGCCATTCAACAGCTTGGTTCCGAACTGGCGACGAAGGAGCCGGTTGAGTTCCTTGGTGGTCAAGTTGATGTTGTCATCCAACATCTGGTCAATGAAGGCATCAATCTGCTTGAAACGCTCTTCCTTGGACTGGAACTGGAGAAGTTCCTTGACCTTGACCACATCGCTGCCCTTGAAGACGGCCTTGGTGTTGTGGTCAACAATCAAGTAGCCGTAGGGGGAATCCTTGGAGCCGAGGAACACCAGGCTGACACCGAACTTAGCCTTCATGACATCCTGTAGTTCTTGACGATTGCCTGACATGTCACGATACTTCTTTAATATGGCTTTGAGTTGGGCCATACGTTTCTTGTCCAACTTCTCTTGGCTGATTTTGCTCTCTACAAGTTGAATCTTCACTTTCTCCTGAACTTCGCCGTTGCGCTTCAGCACAATCTCGTCGTCCTCGGTGTAGCACTCGTAGCCCATGGTTTCGAGGATGGCCGTGAACTGCGGTACCGTGGTAAATTGGTATTGGAACGCTTTAGAAATCGTTTCGCTCACTTGTTGGGATTCGTCAATACCCATGATACGGTCGATGGTTTTCTGCGAACGAACCTTTTCAAGACTGTCGCTTATCTTCTTCCCATTCGGGGCAATCCGGCTGGTAATGACATGGATGTGGTTATTGTCAGTATCGTGGTGCCCATATATCAAGAGAGGCTGTCCGAGCTGACCGTAGCCCATCTCACTGAGGTATTGATGGGCTATCTCAATCAGTTCTTCCTGGGTGTATTCATTGCCCCGGCATGAAATGGCCAGATGGAACTGTGGGTATTTGATGCGGTCATTCTTGGAGGAGTATTGCAATAGAAATCTGGTGAGGTCTTCCCAGGTGTAGGCATCGCCTATGGCAATATAGCCGAAGTTGGTCATCTCCAACAGTTCGGCACGGCCTTGGGCGACCTTGCGCTCATTGTATTCCACAGCATGGAAGTTGGCACTGGATGGAAGTATCGTTGCTATCATAAGCACAAAAATTGTATTTTATAATTTTGTATATTTTAGTATTTGTAATTTTTTGTATTTATCAATTTTCTACTTACGTATTTCATAAAAGATGTATTTATGGTAATACGATAAATTGTATTATTGATATTTCATAAAGACATGCTTTCGTAAAATGGTATTTTGTAAAAATAGCATTTCATAAAAATTGTACTCTTCTAAAATGGCATTTTATAAAAATGGTATTTTATAAAAGATTCATTTTTACAATGATGGTTAATTGTAAAATCACATTTTATCATTTTACTACCGCGTCAACTTCAGGAATATTTTGTGCTGCTCATCCTTGACCTTCTCCAGGAAGTCGAGGAGGTGGGTGAGCTGCGGCATGATGACATTCTCATAATAGCTCTGGGTGAGTTCACCGCCGATGGCGAGTTCGTTGGCTCGCTTCATCGCCTGGTTGAAGTTGCCACCAAGCCACGCCAAGTCCTGCTGATACTTCCGATAGAGCGCAGCCATCTCGGTCAATGCCTCTATTTTTCTCTTTGTGCCGATGTCGTTGAACTGTCTGACGGCATCCCTGACCATTGCGCTGACGGTCTGATAGTTGGCTGCCTTTTCCTTGAAAAGAGCATCCTCCTCCGGCGTAAGCCTAATCCAAAATCGTCTTGTCTTGTTATCCATGCTTTCCAAATCAATAATACGAGTTGCGAGTATTGTTTCCCTGCTGTTGCAGGCAAGTAGTTTTTGAAAGGCGAACGGAGTTTGTCCGCACAAAAACACAACTTGCTAAGCAACTTTCCAACATTGTTTACCATTACCAGGGCAGATGAAGATGGCCAATGTCATAGCTGCGCTATGACGGGGTTTATCTTATCCACGCTTGCCGGACAAAGGTAAGCATAATGATAATTAGTCGATTTTTTTCATAGTATTATTATTGTTAAATAATGCTATCGAAAAATTGTAAATATCATTAATACAAAAGATTATGTTTACATATTATTAAAAATAGTAAAGATGAAAAATATAAAAATTCATTAGTGTCCCGTTAAAATTGGGACGAGTTTAAATATTATCAAATAGCCCCGGAATGAGGGGACCCAATTGCTCTTTGACTTCGTTGAAATTAGTCTTTTTGAACAGATCCAGAAGTGGTGTTTTGTCTGTCAATGATATGCTGAGGATTTGCAGGACTTCATATGTCGAGCGTTCCAACCGCATGTCATGCTGGACAATCGCCACAAGGCAGTAGGCGATGATGGCTGCACATATTTGTATTCGAACAGCATTCTCTGTAGTGCCCCAGAATTTCTTGATTTTAAGGTGCTGCTTCAGCCATTTGTGAAAAAGTTCAATCTGCCATCTGTTTTTATACAGGTTGGCGACTTCAAGAGCGGTCAGGTGTGTCGCATTCGTCAAAAATGCGAAGTCCCGGTTTTGTTCGGTGTCGTGGTATCTAACCAGTCTTAGCTCTTCGGGATACTTCTTGAAAGAGGCATCTTCCGTCAGTCGAATCTTCGCATCCGTAAGCACATTTTTTGGAAGTCTTCGCCTCCACCTTACACATCTGTACTGTAGATTCTTCTTGGCTCTGACAATGAAGAAAGAGTCCATCTGGTGAATCTTGTAGAGTTCCCTAAAGGCATTGTATCCACGGTCGAAAACATAGTATGAGCCTGATTCATAGGGGATTTTGTCCATCGTCTTGGAATCATACACAGATGCTGTAGTGATATGGAAGAAGGCAGGAACAGCAGTTTCCAAGTCATACAGGAAATGAACCTTGACGCCGCCTTTCCTCTTGCGGAACTTGGCCCACCAGAATACAGAGAGGCAAAGTGGTATGGTCGTTGAGTCAAACGCATAGACCTTTCCGCCAAGCTTGAAAATGTCAATTGCCCGTTTCCGCCTGGCTTGCTCCATCATATAGAAAGCAAAGTCCTCAAAGATACGGTAGTCACGATTTTGATTAGCTGTGGCTAAGGTGGTCTTGGCGATGGGTTTCCGCCCAAGTCCCAGATGATAACACTTCGACTGGTGAGCCTCCAAGGCTACAATCAAGTCTCGCAGACTTTCCCGATTGCTGAGTTGTCCAAACATGAGAGCCAACAACTGGTTCCAGCAAGTGAAGTGCTTGACATAATGGTCGCCGTGATATTTTCTGACATAATCATTGAACTGACTTCTGTTCAAAAACGAGGTGAGTTGAGAGAATACGTATTTTGAAATGTTCATACCATCAAATCTATTTAGATGGTAAAAGTACAAAATCAAATCCGTTTCACTTCAAAAACACTCGTAGAAGACTGTATTTCAATTATTTCAAAGAATGATTGTTCCACTTTAACGGGACAGTAGTGATAAAAATTATACTTTTGATAAATAGATTTTTTATGATTATCTAAAGCAGTAAAATAGTAAAAATACATTTCGTATCTTTTATATTTTTAGACAATGTAAAAGATGGAAAGATACAAAATACAAAAGATGTATTATTATAAAAATATGAAATACATTTTTATGTATTTACATATTTGGTAAAATAGTAAAAATATGAATTGGTAATCCAGAAAAAACCGACAATGGGGGAAGAGCATAAGGATGTGGACTGCCCACCATGTCTACTTCACGTTCTGCCAACGTATACATACACACAGTGAAACAGCCCACAATGCGGGCTGTCGCTGTGCTTCGTATGTATTGAATTTGGCAGATTCGAAGTAGTGAAGCACACCTAAACGGTATCAGGAGCCGACAGCTTGCCACTCACTGACGCGACAAAAGTACTAAATTTTAGTCAATTTTCATCTCTCCAGATGAAAAAACTCTCACAGAGCAGGGGATTCTTGATGATTTTCCTCTTTTGGGGTGGGTTTGAACTCCACCACGTAAGGGATTCCTTTTCTGTTAGAAGAATGAGCAAGGCGATTGAAGCATTGAATGTTAATGTCTGGATCACGCAGAATGTCCTCTGCTGTGAGGGTACTGCTTCTATCCATCAATTCCCAACCATGGGATATACCTCCCTCCGGGTGAATATTCAACTCGTATTCTCCATTTGACACTCTCATCGACCTTGTATGACTGATGTTCTTATCAATCAGCTCGAATGGTTGGCCGACAATTTTATCCATACATTGACAGAGAAACTTGTCACGACTTTCAGGGTAGGAGAACTTGCTGATGGGTTTCAACGTGTTGTCATCGTACTTCACATGGAAATCCTTTTTCGAAACGTAAATCCGAATGGAGCGGAAGTTAAGATGGAATTGGAACTGCATCCGTCGGATGAATTGTGCGAGCATGAGGCAGCCAAGTGGACTGTTCAAGTAACGGTCTTCATAGACGAAATCGACCGTGCCTTTGCGAGAAAACTCATCCTGAATGTAATCCCATTTGTTTGGGTGATAATCCAGAAGTAATTCAAACAGGTCGTCGCTGCCAACATTTTCCATCACATTGAAATTGAAGGTAATACCTTCCGTGTAGATGCGGTCCTTCATTAGGAGTTCAGTGTCGATGCTTCTAAATAGAAGTCGCTCGATGGCACTTATCACCCTGCAGGAATCGTTAGGATGCCAGTCACCCAATACCTTTCCGAAGCAACCGGTTAACATTTTAATGAACTTGTCTCTGTGACGAGACTTCATCCAACTCTCATTGTCTCTTGGGCTGATGCCCTGGTCGGTTCCAACATCTTGCTGGAACGGACTCTCTTTGGTTTCTTTTTTTACCATAATAATCCTTTCTTTTTTAAGGGTACGGCAGAAAAAGTAATGAGATTCATCGAGCCTATTTCGATGATTCGTATTTTTTGAGCATATTTTTGATGGTTACAATGATGTCGTCTCTGAGCTTGCATTTTGTCAAGACCATCAAGCTATCGCCATAGGACAAGAATCTCATCATCAACTCATAATTTGGAATGACATGGATGCTCAAAATAGCACCAGTAGTGTCGTTTTTGATTACGGTTTGGCTCTGATGAATGGGTTTCGTGAGCAGAAAAGGCAAGTCCTTGGCTTTGACATGGAAGCAGATTGTTATAGGACTTACGTTGTCAGGCCGGGTGATGCCATATACATCTCGAAAGAATTCATCAATGTCCATTCCAGAAGGAACATACTCCACATCGTCAGCAACTCTAACAGATGTAATTCTGTCGAGTGAGAACTTACATGTGGAATCAAGATGACTATCGCATCTTGCAATCAGATACCAACGGCATGATACCTGTTTGAGGTAATAAGGGAAGATGGTGTGCTGTTTTTCGTTGCAACCAAACTTCTGGTGGGTGATAGTTACGGCTTTGTGTTCGAGGATGGCATGAAACAATGGGGTAAAGAATTCCTTGCCTTTGTCACAGCATGATTCCTCGAAATGTACCACCTTGTTGCCAAGGGGTTCATTGGCCACGGCGAAATGTGAACATAGTTGCTCGACCCACTTGTACTGAGGCATTCCCTTGAAAGTCATGAGCAGGTTGAGAGCTCCCTTGATGTCTTCTACCTGTTGAGGTGTCAGGGGATAGTTGTAGATGGAGAAAGACAATTTTTCATAGCGGTATCTTATGATACGCCCGTCATCCTTGTCTTTCAGTGTAAGGACTCTTACGTGGTGTCTGTTTCCAATTTCCAAGATGTCGTTGAGAATTGTGTCTCGTCTATTCATAGGACGAAGGCCGATTTCCACAAGAACTTGATTGACTTTTTCAAGGATTTCTGATGCTGAAGAACCATTATTTGCTCTCAGTAATCTGTCAATCACCATCGATCTCAAATAAAAATTTTTGTTTTTGGGCATAGATGATAGAGTTAATTTGTTAAAGGATATAAGGTTAAAACGACAGCTTGTATCAGTAGAGAACAAGACTGTCATAGATAAAACGTAAAAATAATCACGATTACATGATTGTAAAGGAATAATTTACATATCAAGGCTAAAAAAATGATTTGTATGATGCTTTAACCCGTTAAAACAACACCCAGGATATTTGCATATTTCAGATATTTTTTGTAAATTTGTAGGTAAGGAAGGCTGTGTCCAACAGCTTGAAAACTAAGGTATTCAACGACAAAAACGACAGGATAATGGTGATATTTACGTTCTTCTTTACGTTGTCATACGCCATCTTCCATGCCATCTTCACGGTGGTCGCTCTCGTCTTGAAGGCGATAGTGAAGTTACTGTCATTCATCGTGCATGGAATACTGCGTTGACACAAAAAGCCATCACACGAATGGTGCGATGGCTCTCATGATGATGTGATAGTCCGGTATCACTTCCGGATAAAGTACTCAATGGCGCTATGCACCAAGATGTAGTGTGTTCGTGTCTGTTGGCACTGGCCACACCAAGGGTTGTATGCGTCGAGTGAGAGACTGGCATAGAGTTTCGGGAGTTCTTTCTTGATTCTCCTAACCAGACGGGGATAGCTGGCTTTCCTTGCGCCTTTCATCAGTTCGTTCCATCTTTTGATGTCGATGGACGTGCAATCTGTTTCCAAATACATGGTGTTGATGGTTTGAGTTGTTGGCAGTTGGTTGGGCTGCCGAATCCTAATTTACGTCCTTTCCCTTTCGTTGGTTCCGTAAGGTCCAACATTGGGAAAAGATTTTACAAAGCAGCCCAAAACGGACTTGTGGAGACAACCAAACCAAGGAACTTGGTAGGAATTGCGCGGAATACCCAGATGACCATCTGTGGAAGGCTGCTGTGCCATTCCGCAACAAGTAGCGAAGCGGTACTTGGTGGGTTGTCGCAAGGCCGTCACTTTGCGACGTAAAACCCTTTTCCATGTTGACACTTGGCAGGAAAGGTCGTTGATGCCTGTTTGGGACCTCCGTAATCTTCAAAAACGGCAAAAAAAAGAGTGCCGAATGGCGCCGGAACGGCATCTTTTTTTCCCTCTGGTTCAAGGTTTCCATAAAGCTTTATTTTTAAATATATTTTTAAGCTTTATTTTAGCTGGCCGAAAAGTGATTGATTTTCAATGGTTTACAAACGAAAAATGGCTTCAGATGGGAGAAATTGCGCTGTCAGATGGGAGAAATTGCGCTGGTAGATGGGAGAAAATGCGCTGCAGATGGGAGAAATTGCGCTGCAGATGGGAGAAATTGCGCTGCTCAGATGGGAGAAATTGCGCTGAATTGCCGGAAAGGGTTTCAGAGACCCAAAAACAGCCCAAAAATGCCTTTTTTGATGCCCAAAACGGCGGTAAAATGGGCTTTTTGAAGCCGAACTTGGTAGAAAATGCGCGTCAGATGGGAGAAATTGCGCTAAAAAATGACCTTCAACAGAGTTGAAAGCGTCCCCAACGATGTCCAAAAACGAGGCAAAATGGGCCATTTTGAGCTCAGATGGGAGAAATTGCGCTGGATTTATACACTTTTTAACAATCTCCGTCTTTTGGCAGGTTCATGGAAATCTCTTATTTTTGCGGCAACAAATCTGGAAACGTATGCCAAAGAAAAAAAACGAGTTGGGTTATCATCTTGAATTGATGTTGATCCGCCACGAGAAACTGAGATGGAGCAATGCCATCATCGATGCTCCCATTTCATACAACCTCCTTGAACGCCGGGCGATGTACTTCCTGACGGGAGAGGTTAAGCGCAAGTTCGTGGAGAAAGGCTTAGGAGTGCCGCAAAACTGGAAGGACTTGTATTTCTACCTGACCGACAGCGACCTTGGGTTGATTGGCGGC
>ODAI014208904.1_pt1 | contig 16865 bp, 28 predicted proteins | sample 1539321 | NCBI WGS metagenome assembly ODAI01 (sample SAMN02144231, study PRJEB22623) | gut metagenome | biome: sheep rumen | host: Ovis aries | place: New Zealand | reverse complement strand
ATCGGGATAAGGTCGGGAGAGTGGGATATTCCCCACATCAAAAACGGCAACAGGATCGTGATATTGAAAGAAAGGTTCTTCCGTGAGTTCCTTGGTGTGCCCGATGAAGAGATGAGAGCCATGAGGGAGAGTGAGACGGCGTGAGAGAAGAAGAGATATACCGCAAAGCCCTTGAAAAATGGGGCGTTCCGCACCAGATGATGGTGTTATGTGAGGAATACGGCGAGCTTATACAGGCCATTTCAAAGGCTCTCAGGTGGGGCGAGGAGCACCCGGGGCACGCACTGCCCGAAAGAATGAAGGACGATATAGCGCATGAGACAGCCGACTGTTATCTGATGTTAGGGCAGATGACAACAGCCTTCGGCATAAGCGAAAGTGAGCTTGAACACTGGCACAATGCGCAGATAAGCAAGCTCAAGGGTTATCTGTATAAGGAGGATGCACGATGATAGATGTACTTACCGAAAAGGAGTTTTCGGCTCTGTATATGCTGCTCAAAAGGATATCAGAGAGCGAATGTGAAAAAGACCTCGAACACAGGACGGACAGATTTTCGGCAGTCCTTGATTTTCTGTGGAACTCACAGCGCATATCTCCGGAGAGCTACAAGAGCTATAAGCAGCGGCTCAGTATCGCAATGAGGGACGCACGTGAGATGATAAAGCGCAAAAGGAGATCAATATGAAGGAATATACTGTAAGGTTCTCCGTGAACGGGGAACACAAGGCGTTGACGGTAGAAGCGGCGGGAGCGGCAGAGGCTGTCTGGGCAGTCACAGAGAGCATGGGCCATGTGTATAAAGCACGCCCGAAGGTGCTTTCCGTGTCGGGCGGCGCACCTGTCCGCACACACTGGGTAATGGCGAGGAGGAGAGCATGAAGTCATATGTAACACCGAAAGAAGTCGCTGAAAAGCTTGATATCGAGGAATCCGATATACAGTCACTTCTTACGAAGGAGAAGTTAAAACTCACATACGCATGGACACCGAGAGGTATACGCATATCCCGAAAGTCCTTTGAAGATGTGTGGGGAGATTATGAGAAAGCTGAAAACGCAGAAAGCACCGCAAGCGATGAAACACAGCAAAGCAGCGGCTATATGCTGCTTATGCAGAAAGCCATGGACCTTGTGGTGACTGCCGCACAGCATAAAATCGGTACAGAACAGCTCCACAAATTTATAGACCTCGCAAGCTCCCTCACACCGCAGAAGACCTCCGAAGTCAAGAAAGCGGAGATAAGCCCTTGTCCTGTAATAGTGTCGGAAGAGAACAAAGCCAAGCTTAAGGAGTACCTCAAATCCAAAAGCAGAGTGACCCCAAAAGAAGCTTTCTCTTACCTGTTCCCCGATATAGAGTATACACCAAAAAGAGGAGCCGCCATAGGCAGGATATTCAAGGCTTTTCCTGATTGGATAATAATAAACAGCAATGAAGGCAGATCGTACATCCGAAAAGGAGAATAAAGAATGAACGAACGAGTATTGATAAGTCTTTTTCAGATGATATCAGACATATACGAGGCTGATGAACTCGGCGATATGTATCCATGTGAGGATAAGGCAAACGGAGCCATTGACCTTATCTATCACTCAAAGCTCATGGACAAGGAGCATATAATCGCACTGCGTGAACTGGTATACAATGCAGTCAAATACAAGGAAAACGAACTGTACAGCAGCGATGTTGACATTCCGAAAATGTCCGATGATACAGATGATATACCCTTTGACGATGATGATGACTATATCCTGAACGCCTATAAGGAGCCTGACGATGAATAAGAAGCAGTACAAAGACAGGGAATGTCCCGAATGTGCCTATGGTACGAAAGCTTATACCATTGAGGGGCATTGCCCTCGCATGAATTGGGACGGATGGGGCTGCGACTATATGAGCGTGGTGGGTCACTCCCATTACAGGGGAGCGGATGGTGTATGCAGGTCATATTTACCGAGGAACGGCAAAAAGAGACCCGCAGCACGGCAGAATATAGTCATATCCCGCAAGCGGCGGGCTACCGGGGTAGAGGACAGGGTGAAGCACGGATGGAAGTCATAAAATGGGACGGATCGAGCCACAAGCAGGAACTTACAGCGGCGCTGATGTGGTATATCGATGATGAGGACAAGGAGCTCGCAAAGCATACATCATACGGCGACCTGGGCAAAGCACTGCAGAAGAAGCACGGTGCAAGTTTCCACGGTGCCGTAAACAGTGATATAGCAGATATTACAGGCGAAACGAGCAAGATCACGATAGCACCGAGCAAGCTCCATGTAAGCTATGTGCTGACATGGAGCAAGGCCGCAAAGCTGATACATGAATATATCAACACGGAAGGGGGACAGATAATGGCACAGCTTGAAGAAATGGACTTGTCCGTAAGAAGTTTCAACTGCCTGAGACGGGCAGGGATAGACACGGTAGAGGCTCTAACCGGTATGACACGGGAACAGTTCAGATCTACACTCAATCTCGGAAGCAACTGCATGGATGAAACAGAAGCAAGAATGAAAGAACTGGGGCTTTCATTCAGAGAAGAAACAGCACTGAAAAAGCAGTATATGACCGACAAGGCACAGGAAGCCTTAACCGTGCATGCGCAGATAATGATCGGTGCGCAGATGGTAGAAAACGGGCTTTATCAGATGGCAAAGGGCTTCAAGATCATGAGAGACGAGAAGCTGTACAAGGAACTGGGGTACAAGTCATTTGAGGAATACTGCGAGACGGAGACAGGGATGACAAAGCAGAACGTGTACCGTATGATAAGCATTGCTGAAAAAATCCCTGATGGCCAAATTCGTAACATCGATGTTACGAATTTGGGGATCGCTAAGTTGCATCTGCTCACCACTCTCACGGATGAACAGCGTGAGGAGATCGTGCAGTCGGCAGACCTGGAAAGCACTACTGTGAAGGAGCTTAAAGCGAAGATTGAGGAGATCACCGGCGAGCGTGACAGGGAACGGGTGCTCAAAGAGGACTGGCAACAGAAAACGCAGGAAGAAGTTGACCGGTCGATCAGGCGGACACAGGAGCTCAAGGAAAATATCAGGCAGCTTGAACAGGAAATAAAGGAGCTGGAGAGCAGGCCTATCGATATAACAGCCGTAGACATTAAGGAAACGGATGAGTACAAGGAAATGCAGGACGAAATAGAGCACCACAAGGAAAGGATATCTCAGTATTCTGAAATGCTCGCAGACGAAAAGAAGCGCAGAGCCGAAAAGGATGAACAGATCACCCGTCTTATAGATGAGATCAGAGAGCTTGAAAAGCGCCCGATCGAAGTGCAGGGGCTTGATGAATCACAGAGAAGGACGCTGGAATTTGACATCAAATTCCGTGCGGCTGCGGAATATGTGCGCTTGGCGGGAGAGGCAGTGTGCGGAAACGATGAACGGGAGCGGTTTCTGAATCTGAAAGCACTCATAGATGAGGTATTGAGTAAAAAAAAATGAACGATATGAACGATTACACACCAAATCATCATGCGGTTTTAATGCCGTATGAGGCGCACAGCATAAAGCTCAGAGACGGCACAGTATACACTCTTAGATGTAATCTGAACAATCTCTGGATGAAGCAGAAATATATAGATTACAAGCTTTCAAAGAACATCCCGGAAATATGTGCACTCACTGTGGAGCAGCGGAAGGATTTTGAAGATGCTGTACTGGGGTATTTTGCCAGAATATACAACAGTCAGCATATTGACAGGCTGCTTTATCCTTTCACCGAAGCTCAGAGAGATTTCGTTGACGGTTTATGCAATTCAATGTCAAATACCGTATAAAAGACCCTAAAGAGGCGGCTTTTGTCGTCCTCGATTAAGGTGTTAATAATTCGCCCGTGAGCAAATTATGATATTTCTGTAAAGGGGGAGCGGAATGTATTACGAGAAAAGGGAATATGTGGGCAGTAAGATATATGTCACTAAGACCTACAACAGCGGTAACATAAACGCTCACGGGCTTTCAGGCAGAGAGAAGACCACAAAGGAAATGACCGAAAAGCAGCGCCGGCACAATGAGAAGCTGCGTATAAAAAAGCTTGACTTCCTGCTCCAGCTCAACTTTGACAGAGGGGACCACAATGTCACTCTGCATTATCCCAGAGGGATGTGTCCCGAAGATGAAAAGCAGGCGAACGAGAACATCAGCCGTATGCTCAAAGGGCTGAAAAAGAAGCACAAAGATGCAAAGTATATCTACTGCACCCACACCACAAAGAACGGAAGCATACATCATCATCTTATAATATCAAAAGACATAGCACAATACGAGATAGAAGAAGCCTGGGAAAACACTGTTAAAGGTGCGAAAATGTCAGTTAATCACAGTATGTACGCCAACAAAAGCACATATAAAAAGCTTGCGGCTTACCTCATTGCAGATCAGGATCATGAGCCTCATCAGAAAAAGGTGCGCTCGTTCAGAGGGTCAAAAAATCTTGTCAGACCCGAGGTCGAAAGGCGTGAAGTGCAGGCGGTCTCGTGGCGCAAAGAGCCGAGAGCGCCGCAGGGGTACAGAGTGGAAGGTCTTGTCAATACGGTGGACATATACGGTGCACCGTATCAGTATTATATTCTCGTTCCGGACGGGGAAGATCCGGAGGGCGGCGGTCTGTATGATCCCGAGAGCGATGATTATTGACCCCCCCACCCCGAGAGCGACCGGGCGGGACTTTTCGTAGACCTACGACCGCCCCTCTATACACACAAGAGTTTAGAAATCCCGATTTTAAGAAAGCGTGGAGCCATGATGACAGATATGGATATAAAAGCCGAACTGTCCAGAGCAAGAAAAGCCCGTCAGATGTATATGCTTGCTTTGACCCGTGCGAGGCAGTATGAGGAAACGGTCATATCACCCAAGAGCTTCAGAGAGCATATATCCGGGACCGCAGGAAGAAACACAACGGAAGCCCGATTCCTGAAAGCGGCAGAGTATCGGGAGCGTGCCTGTGTCTGCAAGCGTGAGATGTGCAGAGCGAGGCTGCGTGCGTATGAACTCATATCCCTGCTTGACAAGCGGTCGGAAAGAGAAGTCCTGATCTGCAGATATCTGATGTGTGAAACATGGGCAAGGATAGCCCGTGAGACAGGTTATTCCGTAAGGCACATATACCGTATCCATTCAAGAGCGATACGAAGCATCACATTAAAGACCAGTTGATATTTCTGCTTTTAGATTGTCCCGGCTCGTGAGGGGTACGGGGGCGGCGAAACGCCCCCGAAAAGAAAAAAGTCCGCAGTGAGCAGAAAAAAATTTTTGCCGGCTCTTGACGGGTTCCTCTGCGGCTGTTACACTGGGACAGCCGAGCGGCTCAGATAACAGTTTCTGCTTTTGAGTTGCTCGGCAGCGCAAAAGCAACAGCCGCAGAGGGTTCTGTCAAGAGTGAGCGTCAAGCGAAAGGCGAAAAAATTTTTTTTATGCGGGGCTGCATGAATACGAAGAAATGAGGGGGATCACTTTGGGAAGACCTGCAAAGCCGATAGACCTTGCATACGGCAAGAGAACCAACGAAGAGATCAGTAAAAGGAAAAAGGCCGAAGAAAAGCTGAAAGGAAAAGCTCCTCCGGATATCAAAAAAATATGTGCCGGGCTTTCAAGACAGCAGAAAGCCATTGCCCTGGAGATACTTGACAGTCTTGAAGACGCCGAGCTTCTGTGCTCTCTTGATAACACGATAATCAAGCTTGCTGCATTTGCCATAGACGGGATAAGAGCGTGTATCACAGAGGAAAACGAAACTATCAGGAAAATAGCAAGCGGTGAGAAGGATCCGTCAGAGCAGTGCATGAACGACCCGAATTTCCGCCAGAAGCTGAAAAAGTATGAAGAGACCTTTGACAGAGCCTGCAAGGAGCTGGGGCTATCGCCGCAGGCAAGGGCGAAGCTTGCGGTTGCGGGCACTACCGGCAAGGATGAGAGCCTTGAAGCCATAAAACAGATCATAGGAGGTACAGCAAAATGAAGATGATATCAGTAAGGTGCGACAAATGCGGTGCTGTTAGAGAGATGACCGAAAATGAATACAATCATCCGACATATTTCACCGAAGGCAGATATGATCTCCGGGGGATCTATGGGATAGACCTCTGTGATGAGTGTGCAGCATATCTCGAAGAGCATTTCGACAAACCTTTACAAGCATTGATGAACGCAAAAAATGAATGGCTGCCACGCCACAAGTAACAAAACAGCCGTCCTAAGTTTGTTGATAATTACTATTGCGTGTCACTATGATATGTGCTAAAATAGTATAAACGAAAGTGCGCACAGAGCGCAGAAAAGCACAGATACAGCGGCGTATATCGAGAGGATATGCGCCTTTGCCATACCCGGAGAACAAGGAAAAAGCCGAATAACACTCACCGTACATGAACAATGTGCGGTTTTTTTATACCCAAAAATACGGAGGTGAGTGCATGAACGGAGTGATAGGCGGTGATCTGATAGCTGCAAGTGCGGCCATCATGCTTGGCAGCGATGCCCAGCTTATGCAGAAGAATGTAACCATAACAGAGAACGGCACATACACCTACGACCCCGCAGACGACAATGCGGACGGATACAGCGGGGTGACGGTGGGGGTGAATGTGGATGATGGAAGTGCGGAGATTGCAAGGCTAAGACAGCAATTGCAGGAGTGTGAGGGCAAGTGTGAAGAGATAAGGGAGTATCTGTATTATGTTATCAACGATAAGCCGTATGACCCCGAAGACCCTGACCCACCGTTGATAGGTGACACAGTGCCCGAAATAGAAGGAGCAATTGATGATGTTCTTGAAAAAGGCTATGATGAGGGTTATGATGATGCAGGCGGAGACCCAAGCACAAAGCCTATAAGAATAAAGCCTGTTCACAGACAGGGTAGTGATGGGAATTATTATACTTATAGTGTGGAAATGATAAATGGGCATTATTTAGCAAGAGGTAATGAATGCCCATACCTTTCGGCAGCGTATCAAAATATATTTCTGAGACCTCTTGACACTCTGGAAAGCGGTGCCACATATTTCAATTTATTGTTGAAAATTACTATAAACGGTCAAGTATACTATGCAAACTTCAACTATCCTAATGACGGCGATAATCGTAACTATGTTGATAATTATTGGTTAGAAAATGGGGAATTGTGTGTTAGATATTATTTTGCTCCAAGAAATCCAGGCTTTACTACAGCACACTTCCCAATTTTGATTTAAGGAGAGTATATTCATATGAGAAATATATTTGACGGACCCGAATTTTTGTACGCTTGGTTGCAAACAGAAGGCAACGGCGAAGTTATAAAAAGCCTTTCCAATATTAGCGTTACAAGTCCTTGGGCAGTAACAATACGAGACAAGCGGTATTCTGCTTATTATTTGGAAACAAACTCGCAAACTCACTATGACACTATGTTGAGAACAAACAACAGCAGTGATTTTACACCATTGTATAGCGGCAAACTGATACTTGATGAAGAAGAGACCGAAGACTATAAATCTTTTATGATTAGTATTGCAGGGACAACATGTGCATACATGATAATGAGTACCGGCACAGCTGAAATACAAATTGTAAGGGGTATTCCCTCGTCTAATAGTTATTATCCGCTATACAGAGATGTGATAGGTGCGATTAACTACCCTGTGCTCAATTATCTAACCGCTAAGAAAGCCCTCGGAGCAGGTATAGCAGACAAGTACATCGCACAGCCCATTGTACTGGGTGGAGTGAAAACACCGCTTTACAGCATAGTAAGCAACAGCACATCCGCAGACCCTGATTTGTTCACAGAAGTTGCGGTTGACGGGCAGAAGTTCTTTGTGGTTGATCATGGTGTAGGGGTAAAAGTTGACTAAAAGGGAGGTATGCAGAATGAAGATAACATTTTCAAGCACACATAATGCTTTCAGCGTGAAAGCACCGAAAGGAACGCTTGTATCTCTTACAAGCACACCAGTTGAACAGGGTGACGGGATTTACACCATAGGCGATGAGGGGTATATCCTCATAGATGACGGTGTGCTCACGGACAGCATTTACCTTAATACGGAAGGCAGCGACTACACTGCGGAGCGTGGGGCAAGGGTGTGCTATCCCGCAGATGGAATAGAGGTCAGAGTGGGGTCAAGTGTGCTCCCTTTTAAGGTGAAAGCGAAAGGGGGTGATGGTGGTGGTGGCAAATCCGCAACGGTCGGACTTCTTGAAGAAGAAGTTATCATCGGCACTCTTACAGTGGTAGAGGACTGAGCCGAAGAAGCGTGACCTTCCGAAGTTCACAGAGGTGACAATAGGGGACGGGAAGTTTCTGCATATCTCACGGGGCATACTCATCAGGATATCGTGAGGGCAAAGGTCTGAAGAGGTGTGCTTTTTGTATAGATTTTGTGCGATATTCACATAAAAATATGATGATTTTTCACTAACAAAACCATTGACAAAAGTTTGTTGTCATGTTATAATTATATTTAACCAATTGGTTTATATAGTATATAGCATCGGGGTGAGCAAATATTGAAATTTTCTTATCCGAATAAGAAAATAGAAAAAACATTTACTGATTATAATCAAATGCAAAAGAAACTCAAGTTTGATTGGGTCAGAGCGATCAAGAAACTTATAAATCAATTGGAGGCTTCTGATAATTTTGGAGTATTTCTTTCTCTCGGACTGGGGCATCCGGAAAGTTTAAGCGGCTATAAAATTCCAACCTATTCTTTGAGAATAACGGCAAATGTGCGATTGATAATAGAATTAAAAACTGACGATGAAGATGTAAAAAACTGTGAAGAGATTGAAGTGAAAGGAGTGTGTGATTATCATGGCGACAAAGAAAACTGGTATATCCCGTGAACTTATCATTCATCCCGGGGAAACTATTGCCGACATTCTTGAAGCAAGAGGTTTGACACAAACTGAACTGGCTGCAAGAACCGGTGTTTCACAGACATTTGTGACAAATGTAATTTCCGGAAAAAAAGATATATCCAAAAATTTTGCAATGGCGCTTGAATACGCTCTTGGTGTTCCAAAATCATTTTGGCTCAATCTTCAAGCAAAATATGATGCTGAAATGCTTGAATATGAAGAAGAAACAAGCATAACAGAGGAAGAAAAGGAAGTTTGCAAACATCTTAACGAAATTGTAAAATATCTTAAAAGCAGAGGCTTATTGCTCACAAATAAAAAAGCAAATTCACTGGTGCTCTCCCTTAGAAAGATTTTTCAAGTAAGCAGTTTATGTAATCTCGGAAATATTCCTCATGCCAGTGCATTCAGACTAAGTAATAATACAAAAGTTGACCCCCATATATTAAACGCATGGATTCGGATTTGTCAGCTTAAAGAAAATGGTATGGAAAGCTGTGCCCCTTTCGATAAATCAAAAATCAATTCTCTTATAGGCGAGTTGAAAGATATAATGCTTTCAGATGATTCTGACACAGTACCAAGAGATAAAATCAAAGAAACACTGCTGAAATACGGTATTGATTTTGAAATAGTAAAGCATTTCAGAGGGGCTCCTGTTCAAGGATATTTATACAGGCGTTCCGATGATGCTGTCAGAATTTGTATGACCATAAGAAAAGCATATGCTGATATATTCTGGTTTTCATTATTCCATGAACTCGGGCATCTTGTAAACGGTGATCTATCAAAATCTTCTTTTATAGATATTGACGGGCTTGACCCTAAAAAGGAGAACGCCGCTGATCTCTTTGCTGCTAACGCACTTCTTGATCAAAACGATTATGAAAAATTTACTCAAAGCTATAAAAAACAAGCCGCATACACCTTGATAGAAGATTTTGCGAAGAAACAGCATGTTATGCCCTACATTGTTATCGGCAGAATGCAAAAAGAAAACATAATAGGATACGAACAGTATTCCAATGAGAAAAAACGGTATCAAATGAATTTTTAATAGCAATCTGTGCACCGGCTGTATGTTCGGTGCATTTTTATATAAAAAAATGAATATACATGACAACAAAGGATATCAGTATGCGCTGAGCTGTGCAAGGAGCAGGAAGGGCGGCAAAGTCCCCGAATATGTGATACGGCAGGCTAAGATATGGATAAAGATAGCCGACGGAAAAAACAGGGCTGCATATGTGGACGAAAAGGAACATGAGCGGATAATAAACATAATGCGGCTGATGGTGCATCCCGATCTTCAATGCCCTATGGATGAGGGACTGGAGCCTTATGCGATGTGGCTCATAACGGCAGTATACTGCACTATGGACAGCAAGACCGGAAAGAGGCTCTACACAACGGCAGTGCTTGAGATAGCAAGAAAGAACTTCAAGACCTTTGCGGCGGCGGTCATATTCATTGTGGGTATGCTGCTTGAGCCGCCTTATTCACGCTTTTTCTCGGTAGCTCCGAATTTCAAGCTTTCAAACGAGCTGAGGCTCGCAGTAAGGAAGATACTGAAATTTTCTCCGCTGCTGTGCGATCATTTCCGCATATGCAGGGACTACATAAAATGCAGCATAACGGAGATAGAATACACTCCCCTCGCATACTCAAACGACAAGCTTGACGGAAAACAGGCAAATATATGGCTTGCGGACGAGGCGGCGGACATGGTGTCATACCCGATAGAGGCTATGAGATCATCACAGATAAGGCTAAAAAACAAGCTGGGCGTTATAATATCCACCATATACCCCAACGAGAACAACGGCTTTGATGATGAGCTTGACACAGCGAGGAGAGCCATTGACGGCAGGATGGACAGGCGGGATATATTTGCTTTGCTGTATGAGCCGGATGAGAGCATACAAGCCGACTGGCAGACGGATGACAGGGTGCTGTATCAGTCAAATCCCACTGCGATAGAGGATAAAGAGGCATTTGAGGAGCTTGTGAAGAACCGCACGATGGCGATACTCTTTGAAAACAAGCGTGAAAATTTCCTCTGCAAGCACTGCAACATACATTACAAAGGCATAGGAGCCGCCGGATATGTGGGCATAGATGCAGTGAGAAAATGTGCTGTGAAGGCTATAGACTGGGCGGGGAGCGATGTGTATCTGGGAGTTGACCTTTCGCAGTCGGACGATAACACCGCAGAGGCTATGGTGAAGTACGACAGGGATGAGGATATCATATATGCACGGGTAAAGGGCTTTATCCCTGCTGCAAAGATAGATATGAAATCCGATGCGGAAAAATTCGATTACAAGAGGAGCATAGCGAGAGGTGACTGCTTTTCCTGCGGCGATGAGATCATAGATTACAGCTTTGTGGAAAAATACCTGCTGAACATTGAGCGGGAGTGCGGCGTTACGATAGTGGGAGCGGGCTTTGACCGATACAACGCAATGAGCACCATGCAGAAGCTGGAAAGTGCCGATGAACCTATACAATGCACGGAGGTAGTGCAGCACTCAAAGATACTGCACCCTGCCACAAAGCTTCTGAGAGAATACATCCTTGAGGGAAAATTCAGATATGAGAGCAATATGCTTCTTGAAAACTCCTTTGAGAACGCACAGTGTACCCTTGACACAAATCTGAATATGTATGTGAACAAAAAGAAGTCAAAGGGCAAGGTGGATATGGTGGTAGCATTGATAAACGCAGTGTATATGATGATGCAGTATGAGATACTGGGCAGTGACGAAGTATTCGTTGGTTAGAAGGCAATATTCAAATACCGCAGAGCTACGGCTATGCGGTATTTTTATAGGAAAATATGGCGATATGGATGATATAGGGGGTAACTATATGAACGAACAGTCATTCAAGGTGATCTTCGGCAGCGTCGTGGCGGGTATCGCTGCTTATCTCGGCGGTGTGGACGGGGTGCTGATAACCTTGCTGGCGTTTATGTCGGTGGATTATGTCACCGGTGTCATGGCTGCGGGCAAAAGGCACGAGCTGTCTTCTGAGGTGGGCTTCTGGGGGCTCGCAAAAAAGATATGTATACTGGCGCTTGTGGGTGTCGGCAACCTCATCGACTGCTATGTGGTGGCAGGCAACGGCACATTCCGGACGGTGGTCTCACTGTACTACATAGGCAATGAAGGACTGTCGATACTGGAGAACTTCGGCAGGCTCGGTGTGGTGTATCCGAAGATACTGCAAAGGGCTTTGAAGCAGCTCAGGCAGGAGAACGACAAGGACGACACGGGAGAGGGTGAAGGCGATGACAGTAAAGGTGACGGGTGATATTTCGGAACACGAGAAGCTGCTGTATATACAGCGTGCGGAAAAGGAGCACCCCGGGTGTTATGAGCTGGAGGTGGTAGTAGATGGTGATTTTGTTGACCTGTACTATCACATCACCCCTTTTGACCGTATCAGGCGCATCACAGGGTATCTTGTGGGTGATCTCAACAGATGGAACGATGCAAAGAGGGCTGAGGAACGTGACAGGGTGAAACATGATACAGCAAATTTTTGATATACTTAACCAAAGGAGAATAATGAGGAAAAAGGTAAGGGAAACACGCCATGAACACTATTACAGAAGCGTTTAACAGACAAATGGAGCATTCCTGCAACGGATGTCTTTATAATTCTCCAAAGTATAGGATCCTCGGCGTATGCCCTGGATTTGGGGAAGATGTTCGAGGCAATTGTGCTTTTTGGAGAGAAAACGAACATGAGAGAAAAAGGAAACACGTTATGAACGAACTGGAAGACACGATTGAAATGATGACTTCAGCTGACTACAGAGAGCGCTTTAAGGCTGAATACTATCAGCTTGTAATCAGATATAACAAGCTGAAAGCTATGCTTGAAAAGTGGGACAAGGGAGAGCTTGACTTTACACCCACCTGCAACAGGGGCATACTGAATTTGCAAGAACGCTTAATGGCTGACTATATTGCTGTACTTGAAAGCAGAGCGCAGATAGAGGGAGTAGAAATATGAACGGCCATATAAGGGTGAAACACAATGTTTAACACACGATTGTGTTAAAACGTGCGTTAAAGTGCGTTAGACCCGACAATATATTTGATGAGTATTGACAAGTAATTGACGGGCTTTAACTTGCCTGCAATTTTCATTGCAATTCAAAAACCGCTATATATAGGCGTTTGTCGATATCAATTAATTTTTATTTGATTTTTAATTGCAATTATTTGCAAGTTTGGGGCAAGTTTTGGGCAAGTTTTAGAGAGGGTGAAACTATGGCAGTCAAAGGCATAGATGTAAGCAAGCACAACGGCGTGATAGACTTCGGCAGGGTCAAGGCGGCAGGCATTGATTTTGTCATCATAAGGGCAGGGATAGGCATATCACAGCCGAAGGATGAGATGTTTGAGCTGAGCTACAACAACGCAAAGGCAGCAGGGCTCCATGTGGGCTGCTACTGGTTCCTGCGGTCGCTGACACCGGCAGCGGCGGCGAAGGAGGCGCAGACCTTCCTTGATATCATCAGGGGCAAGAAATTTGAATATCCCGTATATCTGGACTTTGAGGAGGACCCGGACTACAATTACTTCCCGTTCAGGACGGGGAAGAACAACTGCACTGCCATGGTGAAGGCTTTCTGCGATGCGGTGGAAAACGCAGGGTATTTCACGGGCGTATATATGAACAGGGGCGCACTGGAAAACAATGTGAGCACCGAGCTGATAAACAGCTATTCCGTATGGGTGGCGCAGTGGGCAAAGGAATGTACATACAGGGGCAGCTACGGGATGTGGCAGTACAGCGACAAGGGCAGGATAGACGGCATCAGCGGCAATGTTGACCTTGATTACGCATACACGGACTTTCCGAAGGTCATAAAGGCGGCAGGCAGGAACGGGTTTCGGGCAGAAAGCACATCCGCAGAGAGCAAAACATATTGCATCGTCCTTGACGGGGACAAAGGCGAAGCGCAGGAGGCTTTAAAGCTTTTGAAGCTCGGAGGGTATGAAGCGAAGATAGCAGTGATAAAAAGACGGTGAAGGGATGGATCCGGAAGAGGTAAGGGGCAGGGTGCAGGTATTTCTCATGAAAGAGCGGATAAAGAAATACAGGGCACAGCAAAAGGTGTATGAAGTACGGCTGTTTCTTGAAGAACACCGCAATTATGACCCTCGTTCAAGGTGGTGGGAGGACTATCCTGAACGCAGAAGCCCCGAAAGCGGAAAGACACAGCCAAGGGATGACAAAGGAAAATATAAGAAATATGTTGATTCAGAAAATGGATTGACAAGCGGTGAAAACAGTGGTACAATCATTTCAAACAAAGGATTGCTGAAACAAAAATCAAGCCAGCTGCGAAAAAGCCGAAAAAGCCTTGATGCGCAAATTCAAAAACATCGTAATAAGATAGCCCACCCCGAAGGATATTCCAATGATTGGAATATCCTCTCCCAAGAAAAGAAAAATGGGAGAATCAAGCACTGGGAAAAAGAAATACACTTTTGGAAAGTGCAAATCCAAGAGATAAATGCCATACTCAAATCAAGAGGTGACGATGATGACCAATGAGGAAAAAATATCAGCATATGAGTATTTTACTGATATGCTGTACAGTGCTCTTAAAGAACGTATAGCAGACAAAGAGCCAGTGTTAAATAACGATCATGATGAAAAATGCTACAAGTTCGGGCTTGAATGCGCATTAGATATGCTTATATCTCGGGCTGAGATAGCAGGCATTGAACTGGATAAATAGTCGTGTACCGCTCAAAAGGTAACTACTTTGTGTTTGGAAAGGAGTGAGCGAAATGTGTAAACTTTTTGATGAGTGGTCTAATGATATTGAGAAATACTGTGTTTTGAACAATCTTAGTTTTGAAAAGGTAAAGAATCTTGCTCAAAGCTGGGCACCTAATAAGCTTGCACTTGCTTACCAAGATCCTGACCCAACAAAAGGTAGGCTCGGATTACTTGATGACACACCAATGCCGCTTGTTCTGATGATAACTAAAGAGAACGGCAAACTGATTTTTTTACAGACCGAACACACTCGAAAATACCTTTGACCCATACCCACCGCAGAGTAACATCTGCGGTATTTTCATAGGCAAATATCAATAAATATAAGCGTGTAGAGGGTAGTCAGAGATATGGAAGATATAAAAGGGAAAGTGCAGTGCTTTCTTATGGCGGAAAAGATAAAGCAGATTAAGGCAAAGCAGCGTTATTATGAGATAAGGGCTTTTATAGAGGAAGAAAAGCAATATAACCCGTATCACGACCCGAAGAACGGACAGTTTACAAGCGGAAAAGGCGGCGGCGGTGTGAACGGCGTGGTCCTCGCAGTGGCAAAAGGTCAGAAAGGCAAGGGCTACTACACAGATACCAAAGGCGATAAGAACTGGACAGTGCTTGCGAAAGCAGATGCAACACAGGAGCAGATAGACCAGCTGCTGAATGGGAAAAATGTCGCTTCTCAGGCGACAAATTCAAATCAGGGATTGACAGGCAAAAGCAAAAGTAGTACAATAGAAGATGGAAAGCACGGGGATTTTTCTGTACATGTAGAACAGCTAAAAAAGACAAAGATCGAATATAAGGAAGTTGTTGATTTAAAGCAACCCTTATCAGAAGAGGCTATTATAGATAAATTAGGCGGCGGAGATCAGACTAAAGGATCATGTGCTTCACTTGCTTTTGCATATGCTGCAAACAAAGCCGGATATGATGTAACGGATTATAGAGGCGGCGAAAGTCAAGATTGGTTTGCAACCGATAACAGAAGCAGAATAAAACAACTGCCTGACAGCAACAATGTTAAATTCGGCAAAGATGCCACGCCGGGCAAAATCATGAAATTCATGTCCAACAATATAAATGAGGGGGATGAATATGTAGTGAGTGCTGGAAAGCATTGCGCAATAGTAAAAAAAGACAGTGGAAAACTGTTTTATTTGGAGTTACAGCAAGAACCGGGTGTAATCTATAAATCAGGAATCGGAAAAAAGGGTTGGAAACCTATGACAAAAACCGATACTTTTTCCAAACGATTTGGATACTCACGATTTCACGGGTATTACAGTGGGGCATCAATGGTAAAAGTTTCTGATCTGCCTAAAGCAGTAGGCTTTAAAGAAATGGTAGGTTACCTTAACACATCGGCTGACAAACAGCAAAAAGGAGCAAAAGGATATGCGAAATGAACCTGAAAGATACTTTTACAGGGAAAAAGGCAAACAAATATGGGAAGTAGGCTATAAAGAAGATATTCAAGGTCCGTGGGAGTTTTCTTTTGACAGAAAGAAAATTTATAACCTTTGGACTGATTATTGGGATATGACAGATGAGGAAAGAGAGTTATTCAAAAAAGAACACCCCCTTATGGCATCACTAAAAGATCCAAGCGTTGAAGTGCCTGATGAAGAAGACGATGAAGATGATGAAGATGAAGATGAAGACGAGTACGAGTTTTCAGATTGATACCCCTACCGCAGAGTAACATCTAAGGAAAACGATTTGATTTGAAAATCAAAAGGGGGTTTGAAGATGAAGGTTAAATATATCGGAGATAAAAACGACCCTTTATCGTTAGTGAATGGGCATATTTATGAGTGTTTAGGTTTTGAAACGGTCAAAAAATGGGGACAGACTTTTGCCCGTGTTGTAGATGAAGATGATGACGACTACCTTTATCCTGCTGAATGGTTTGAAGTCGTTGAAGAATAATAGCTCCGCCGCAGAGTAACATCTGCGGTATTTTCATAGGCAGATATCAATAAATATCAATAAATATAAGCGTATAGTCACATGGCTATGCGCTTTTATTATAAACCAAATCAAAAGAAGGAGGAATTTTCTCATGAATGAGAAAGAGATCATGGAAACCAGGGCAGCGCTTGTCGAGGAGCTTGAAGCTCTCAACAAGACGGTCGGTGAGGAAAAGAGACAGTACACCGATGAGGAAAGCGCAAAGGCAGACGAACT
>ODAI012605826.1_pt1 | contig 16866 bp, 19 predicted proteins | sample 1539321 | NCBI WGS metagenome assembly ODAI01 (sample SAMN02144231, study PRJEB22623) | gut metagenome | biome: sheep rumen | host: Ovis aries | place: New Zealand | reverse complement strand
GTTACGTGGATATAACCACTTCCAGATGTATAGGCACCCTGATTAACAGTAGCTGTCGCAGTAACGATTTGGCTGTGGTCTACCGTATAAGCGGAAATAACGACGGTAATCGGTCTTGAGGCACCTGTGTTAGGAGTAAATGAAACCTCTGATTCATAAGTTCCAGTCGTAACTTCCGTTCCCTTATTAAATGAAGAAACATTGACGTTTCCTGTGGAATTCAAACCTATTGTTGCCTTATCCACATGTTCATAATACACATATGCATTGGCGGATGTACTGGACCATACTGGACTTGTTCCAGCCACATATGATATTTCCAAATAAGGAGATGGTTTTTCCTGATAAACTGTTGTTGTTGCTGTTAATGTTCTTCCATCATAAAGACTTGTACCGGAAACAGTTATTGTATATTCCTTTTCATAATCAGTGTTGTTTGCTGGAATTCTGACAGTAACATTCGTTTGGCCGCTTTCAACAATACTTGCTCCATTGTTGGCTGAATATCCAATAATATTTACATTGTTTGATGTAATTGTAAAATCACTGGTGTCCAAACCATTGGCACTGACTTTTGTTGAACCACCGTTATAAGATATACCAAGATTTGCATCTCCACCGCCGTATTGTGCAACGGTTGCTGTGACATTAACAACTCTGCCAGCAACAGTTTTACCTGTAAGTGTGACAGTCATATCCCTTGAACTTGAAGATTCGTTCATAGGGAAACTTACACTAAGACCTCCGTTGTTATAAGTTGCACTCGTGATTTCTGAACTCTTTGTGCTAATACCAACATCTGAAACATTTGTGTGTGTAACTGTGAAATCAGCCGAGGTATCAAGTGCTCCTCTTTGATTAGGGTTAGGAGTTACGGTAAACGTGTAAGTATCTGCGTTCTGTATTATAGTAACGGTCTTGGTAATATCTCTTCCATAGATATCTCTAGCAACAAGCGTAATTGTATAACTTTTTTCACTTTCACTTTGATTAGCCGGATAAGATGAAACCCTTACAGTAGGAGCTGTTGCAGTACCGCCAGTTACCACAGTTATCCCGCCTGTTGAACTTACACTCGTAAGCGTTGCATTTGTCAGCGTAAGAGTAAAATCAGTCGCAGGAATACTTCCGGCGGCACTTGTAAGATTACTACCGTTATAAGTGAATACCATATTTGTTGAAACAGCTGCCTGCTGTGTGATTGTGTGTGTGGTTGTTATTGTTCCATTATCAGCGGTTTTACCGGAAATCGTAACAGTTCTTGTAACAGAAGAAGTTGTAGTGTTCTGAGGGAACGTAATTGTCACGTTGTTTCCAGATATCGTTGCATTGACACCAGTACTCTTTGACTGTACACCAACGTTTGTACAATTGTGGTTTGTAAATGCCTGAGTCGTTGTGGTGGCAGAAGAATGCTGGGTAGATGTTGCGTTATTGAAGGAAAGGTTGCTCTTCGCATTCCTTGTCAAAGTCACCTCATTACTTTCAAATGTATCCCCATCCCCGGTTGTAACACTGATTTTAGCCTTGATTTCATCAGTTGTATAATCGGTAGCACTTTTTGTAGGTAATGTAAGTGTAAGTTGTGTGTGGGCGGAATTAAATGTAGCAGTTACGTTGGTTCCATCACATGTTGCGGTTACGACGTTCCAACTGGCTATTGTTCCAGTTCCACCAGTCGATATATTTAATACCACTGACGTTGCCGTTGAAAGTATGGTCGTCGTGGCAGGAGAAAGAGTTACTGTCAATGCGCTTCTCTTCCTGATGTCTGCCTCAAGTAAAGCCTGTTTTGCCTTATATGCTGTTCCAGATGCCACATTTATGGAATTAACCATAAACTTTGTATCGCCTGAAACATCTTCATATAGCACGGCTTTCTTAAGGTCACTGCTAAAAACAGATTCACCAGCAAGAGCATTGACCTCTTCTCTTGTTATTACTTTATAGTTTGCCATATATAAATGTATTTTCATATAAATATCAACCACAATCACTATTTATAAGAAAAAAGATTATGGCTCTAAATACAATAAAATCAACACTTGGGAAGACCATTCTCACTTATGATGATGAACAGACGACAGTCCAGGAAGCGATAAGGACAGCCCTGGATTCGGGTGTTGATTTCAGTTACGCAGATTTTTACAGGATGGACCTATCAGGAACAGATTTTCACGGGGCCAACCTGTTTTCGTCCAATTTCAGGGAGGCTACGGCCAGCACTTGCAACTTCAGGGAAACCAACCTCAACAATTCCAATTTCGACAAGGGTGTTGCCTGTGAGTGCGATTTCTACGGGGCCAGTGCGAGGATGTCCAGTTTCTTCCGTACAAAACTTGACAAATGTGTGTTCGCAATGGCAGATTTCTCCAATTCAGACCTCCTCGAAGCCAGTTTCTACAAATCTGTTTTCTGCGGATGTTCATTTTCCGATGCCAGGAACATTCCGGTTTTCATTCCCACGTATCTTCCGGAAGGTGATTTCATAGGATGGGTGAAGGTCATCGGTGAAATTGAAAGTTATATTGTCAAGATAAAGATATTGAAGGACAGTCAGCGTACCAGGGGTGTGGGGGATATATGCCGCTGTGACAAGGCCCTCGTTCTGTCCATCCAAGACCTTGAGGGGAACGAACTTGATGTGGAAGAGATTGAATATCACGACCGTACCGGGACATTGGTGTTCAAGAAATGGGAGGTGACCGAATGCGAATACTGGTACCCAGGGAGATGGAACGATTGCCAGTCAGGTATAACGTTCTTCATTGACAGGCAGAGTGCAGTGCTTTATGAATAAATGAATAAAACAAAAATGTTATGGAAGAACAATATGTATATCTCATCAGGTTGATTAAAGACGATTACGTACAACCTCATACAACGGCATTCATAGAAGAACAGGTTGCCAGGGAATATTTCAGGAAAGACATCAAATACTACCGCCAGAGAGGATGGTCAGTTGATGAAGAGGAACTTTCCTGCGGGGTCAATATCGTGAGGAGGGCGATGATGACGAAGAAAAGCGATGAAGGGTATGAGCAAGCGACGTTGGTTCTTGAACAGTTTCCAATCATCAAGAAATGAAAAAAGCGCCAGGGGCTGAAAAAGTTCCTGGTTTTTTTGTACCTTTGCCATATGAAAAGGAAATTTAATATCGGAGACAGAATTAAGTACAGGGGTGACATCTACAAGATTGCCTCCATCACCGACTGGGGTTATAACGTCCTTGTTGAGGAGTTCACCGACCCGGAAGATGTGAAGACTGGAATTGGGTTCGCCGCAGAGGAAAATATGGAGCTCTATGACGGCCTCACCAACTACGAGAAGGAGCTGAAGGGCATTATCCTCGACGCATTCTCCAACCCCAACTGGGAGAACGAGTTGAAGGTGAATGCAAAAAAGTTGCGTATCCTTTCCAATAATTTGTTTTAGTATGAAAAAGATTGTCGATTTCGCGTTTAATGATGTGGTTCTTTACTCCAAAGGTTGGTATGAGAGGACCGGTAATATTTTCGAGGATATCCGCAAGTGTCTGGAGGAGGATAACCGCTACTATGTTTGGCCTAACATGAAGCCTTCTGATATCTGCCATTATATGCTGATGTGCCTCGATAAGGTGTATGAGCATCTGGATGATGAGGACAGGCGTAACGGGTGCTGGCTGTGTTCCCATGCTGCGTTCCTTGACAAAATCAACCACCATATAGATTTCTATGGGTGTACCTACGAGGAAGCCATTGTATATACTGTTCTCGGGGTTCTCAGTTGTATGAGCAAGGACCAGATTGAACTTAAGAAGCCGGTATATGGTAAGGGTCGTCGTCGCATTGGGTTGATGTTCAGAGAAACCCCGAAGTCGATGACCTATAAGGAAATGAACAAAATTGCAAGCAAGACCTTCGATGAAAAAGATTAAACCGAAATATAGAAAGAGCCCATATATAAATTGGGTTAAGAGCACCAGGGACAATGGGGTAAGGAAGTACCATAATATCCGTGATGTTCTCGAAGATGTCGTACGTGATAAAATCCGAAAGGACCGTGACGAGTGGAGGACCCCTTATTATATTGACTACATCGACGAGCATCAGTGGGACCTTCCGGAGAACGAGAGACAGGAAAAGCGGTTCTACTACGAACCCGGGGATATCAAGACCATCAGGGAGTTGCTGGCGATGGATGATGCGAAGTTCCGTAACACCTCGTATGCAAAGCGTTTCCAGCGTATCCGCGTCCCGTCGTTGAAGAGAACTGACAAGGAGTGGGAGAACTTTTACCGGACTTGGCCTTGGCTCGGGGCTGAGGTGGCTACCGGTAACGAACGTTTTGCTGACGGGGCGAAGTTGAAATACATTCCGCTGTTTAAGAAAATCCTTGACGAGGAATGGCCGGAAGATTTGAAGCCGTGGACGGAAGAAGAGTATGATTCGCTCGTCGCCCAAGGAAAAATAAAATAATTTTTGTATATTTGCAGCAAAATAGAGAATTATGGGAAAAATATTAGTTTGCGGAGACGTGCACGGTCGCCAGTTTTGGAAGGAACCGTGTTCACACACCGAGGATTACGACAAAATCGTTTTCCTTGGTGATTATCTGTCTCCATATCCAACAGAAGGCATAACTAACTCCCAGGCTATAGAGGTTTTCAAGGAGGTTCTGGAGTTCAAGAAAGCGAATCCGGACAAGGTAATCCTCCTCTTTGGGAACCACGACGCTTCAAATATTAACACCGAACTTTGTGAATGCCGTACAGACCACCAGAACTGGAGTATGCTTAACACGATGTTCCTTGAAAACATTAAGTTGTTCGACCTGGCCTGGGAAACTAAAATCGGTGACAAACGTTATTTCTTTTCCCATTCCGGGGTGAGGAAATATTGGTTCGACAATCACGTAAAGGACAAGTGGTTCAAGTGGGATGGTAATGAACTTCCTCCGGCGGATTATTTCAACAACGTGTTCCACGCGGCTTATGATGAATACAACCGTGACGTGGTGGATATGCTTGAGGAAGGCTTGAGTGTGTATTCTTCCTATCGCGGGTGGTTCGGTGAGAAAGCCGGTTCCATTATCTGGGCTGACATCTTGGAATATTCGGGGAAACCTGAGTATGAAGACGTTATGTTCATTTGTGGGCACACGCAGTTGAAGGATAAAGCCATTATATCCGAGCACGTGGCAGACCTTGATGTACGCATGGCCTTTGAAATAGATGAAGAAACGGGAAAAATTGAAGAATATGGACAAGTTAGAGAAGATAAAGAAGATTAAGGAACGTCTTAAGAAATATGGCGGAAGCAGGAAAGTGACCGTTGAAACCGGCGTTGGGACCACCTATCTCGTTAAAGACCTTGGGGAGGGAAAGATTGTTGAAGTGGATGTCCTCGAGGATGATGGGAGCAGCTTGTTATCCCCTAATACGTTCGGTGTTGATGCGGAATATCTCACCGAAAAGGAATTGGACAAGATTATAAACCAGTTGTAGTATGGGAAAGAAAGACGGTGTTGTATATACCCCGGAGCCGGTTGTGGAGAAGATGCTTGATATGATGGGGTACTTGCCCGATATATATCCACAGGTGCTTTCCAGGCATATCATTGATAACAGTTGCGGTAACGGTAATATCCTCCTCCCGGTGCTTAAGAGATATGTGGAGGCGGCTGACGTTATATATGAAAACCTTGGATATACGCCGTTCGATAAAAGGATGGCGATTATCAAAAAAGCGTGTGAACATATCCACGGAATCGAAATAGATGAAAAGGCGTGTAAAGAATGCAAGGCCAGGATGGACCAGTACCTTATGGATTTCTTTGACGTTGAATGGGTAAATACGGATTGGGATATACGTTGCCAGGACGCTCTCGACTTGAAGGAAAGGGACATCCGGGTATATGACTATGTTATCGGAAACCCCCCTTATATCCGCGTCCACGACCTTGAATGCGACCTTTCCGGCTATGAGTTTACTGAAGAAGGGATGAAGGACATTTATATCGCTTTCTATGAGCTGTCGTTGAAGATGGTTAAGGAAGGCGGTAAGATTTGCTATATCACCCCCAGTTCCTGGTTTACCTCAAAGGCCGGTGAGAAACTTCGCAAATATCTGTATAATAATAAGTTGTTGTCTTACGTCGCTGATTACGGGCATACCCAGGTCTTCGATGGGGTTACCACCTACGTTGAGATTACGATGATTGATACTTGCAAACCGGAGTTATACAACTATGTCACCTACGAAGATATGAACACCGGGAAGAAGATGGCGATTCCATATCCCAGTTTCGAGTCAGATGGGAAGTTCTATTTTATGGAGCCGCAGGAACTTCTTACCTTCACCCAGATGCAGTTGTCAAAGGGAAAGGCGATGGCTGTGGTGAAGAACGGATTCGCTACACTGGCCGACAAGATATTCATCCACGACGAGAAAATGGACGACAGCCCCTATGTGATACCGGTCGTAAAATCATCTACCGGGAAAAAGAGTTGGTGCATATACCCATATAACGAGGAAGGGAAGTTAGTGGATGAATGGGATTTCGCAATGTCCGCACCCACAGCCAGGGATTATTTGACCGACAATAAGGAAAAACTCCTTGACAGGGATACAGATGAACCATATTACGCATTCGGCAGGACCCAGGCCATCGGTGATACATATAAGACGAAGTATGCCATCAAGAGCATCGTCAAGACCGTGGATGACCTGAAACCGATTAAACTTGAGCCGGGGACGGGAGTGTATGGCGGGCTTTATATCCAGTGCGATTACCCGCTTTTCATTGACTCGCTGAATTGGGAGACGTTCCTGAAATATGTTAAGTCGTTGAAAAAATACAAATCCGGAGGGTATTATACATATTCCTCGAAAGACCTACAGAAATTCCTGGATTGGTCGTGGGAAAACCGCCCGAAGGAACTATCTTATTTGAAAGACAATGGCTAGGAAGAAAAAAGACAGGATTATGGCGTTCGAGGTCCTGCAACCAGATACGCTACACCCTGAAACACAGAGAATTTGCAGGAACTTCGTTTGTTATGAATCCAACGTGAAAGACTGCCTCGTCGAATCGGACAGGAGGGAAAGTTGGAAACACGACGAGAATACCCAACGTGAGTTCGATATCATATGCGGTTACCAGACTGAATTGAGAGGCGGAATAGGGAACCTTGGAATGGACCTCATATCGCTCGTTCCCGTTACGTTGGAGAAAAGTGTGAAATCCACGACACCTTATATTTATAGGACAATGGATTACAGCCTGAACAAACCGGTTGAGACCTACGGCACGAGGAAAGATGCGTTGGCGTTTATCCAGAAGCATATCAAGACCAAGAACGTTATCATGCACTACGATGGTGTTACGGAACGTGGGGAACTGGATTTGAAGAGGATTGAGGAGATATTTTCCACCATAGAGACCGACACCATTGAGTTCGATATCGCACAGGTTGGACGTAACGATATGGAAGGAGACATAATTTTAGTGACGATTTATAAGAACCTTTTGAAATAATTTTTGTATATTTGCGGTATGAAAACATTGAAGGAATATCTTGAAGCCCCTGGCGGGAGAAGGCAGATGATGGAAACCATTGACGAGGTTATATCAAACCTTGATTTTGAAAAGATTGCTGATGTGATGGATTACCTTTCCTGGGAGTGGTTCTTCAAAGAAGATGGTTCAAAGAGGGTTCCGGATGAGAAAGAAGTTGAAGACCGGGCCAGGAAACACCTTTATGACCTCGTTGAACACGCTGAGGAGGCCGAGAAAGAAAATAATTTTACCAATAGGTATTATATAGATGGAGGCGGCTTTTACGCTGAACTTGAAATCGTGGATGATGAAACGAGGAAAAGGTTTTTCGGTGAAGACGCTCCAGATGATTTTGAACATTCCGTCGATATCACGCTCAGGTTTGTGATTGAGGATTATATCGGGAAGTTCGTTTAATAACAGATTAAAAAATGATTGAGATGAAGAAGATTTTGATTATCGCTGTCATCGCAGTTATGGGTCTTTCTATGACTTCTTGCAAGTGCACAAAGACCCAGGCAACAGAGGAAGAGGTCGTTGAGGCCGTTGATACCGTTGCAGTTGCCGATACTGTTGCAGTTGACAGCACTCTCGTTGCAGAGTAAAGATTTTCCCTGGGATTTTTTCAAAGTTCCGGGGATTTTTGTATATTTGCATTGACATTGGCACAGATGTTGATATACTATAATAAAAGAAAATAAAAGTTAAAACACATAAAATTATGAGACGTTATTACGATTCAAGATTTTTCCCATTTTTGGGCGACTTACTTTTTGACCAGCTTTTGAATTTCGATTATGAGCCAACAAAGAAAGAACTCGAGGAAGAGCGTAAGGCATTGAAGGCAAAGGAGGAAAGGAACGACTACCTCAGCACCGAAGAGCCACTTAACACCGACATCAAGTTCTACCACCCTGATTTTGTTCTGGAAGATGGTGTATATACCTACAAGACCACCGTACCTAAGGACCTTGACCCGAAGGAAATCAGAATTGACGCAACCGACGGCCAGCTCTATTTCGGTTACGTGCATAAGACCGATACTGGCGAATACAGTACAGCAACGATTGAAACGATTCCTGATGACCTCGATGTGGATTCAATGAAGGCCGTGGTGAAGGCCGGACAGGTTACCATCACCGCGAACCAGATTGTAAGGAAAGAAGAGGAGAAGAAAAAAGAGCCGGAGGAAGAAGTTGAATACGAAATTGAAATTGGAAAATAAAATACCTCGACCTGGCAAGGAAAATCCCGTGTTCTATCCGTAGAATGCGGGATTTTTTTATATTTATAGGAAATAGGAAAGATAATGGCAAATTGGGGAAAACCAAACATAGGAAAGAACGTGGATTTAGTATCACCAGGTCCAAATTTCGGCTCTGAACCGTACCTCATAACCATAGGGGACAACACAACCGTTTCATTTGATGTGGCTTTTGTTACACACGATGCCGGGACAAGGGTTTTAAGGCATTTGGCAACGAACGAGAAAGAGAAACAAACGGTTATTTACGGACAGATTAAGGTTGGGAACAATTGCTTCATCGGTTGCCGTTCCACCATCCTGCCAGGAGTTACGATAGGGGATAACTGCATAATAGGGGCTGGAAGTGTGGTGAATCGTGATATCCCAGCAAATTCAGTGGCCGCAGGAGTTCCTTGCAGGGTAATATGCACAATAGAAGAATATAAGGAAAAACACAAAGATGATTTCCTGTATATGGTGGGCCTCCCGTATAACGAGAAAAAGAATTACCTTTTGAAATTATATGGAGAAAATCAAGAACAAAACATTAAATAAAATGAAAGTATTAATTTGTGCAATAGCCAAGAACGAAAACAGATATATTAGAGAGTGGGTTGAATATTATCATGGGCTTGGTGTCTCTAAAATAGTTTTGTATGATAACAATGATGCTGATGGTGAGAAATTCGATTCTGTTATAAACGATTATATTGAGAATGGTTTTGTGGAAATAGTGAATTACCGTGGAAAACACAAATCATTTACAAAAAAATATGCGGAATCAAGCAAAGACCATGGTGTGCAGCAAGATGCTTATGAAGAATGTTATCACAAATATAGCGATGACTACGAATGGTTTGGGTTTTTCGATATTGATGAATTCCTATATATCAAAGATAATAAAACTCTTTTTGAAATGCTTTCTAACCCAGCCCTTAATGATGTAGATGTAATTCAATTCAACTGGGTTTGTTTTGGGGATAATGGGCATCTCAGATATGAAAATATTCCTGTTAGAGAAAGATTTCTAACTCATTCCAAGTACCAATCAGAACATGTAAAATCAATGGTAAGAGGTGGTTTCAAAGAAATTTCACTTCCATGCCACCTTGCTGTTGTGAAAGGTGCTAACTATGCGTATCCGGATGGCAAACCCACTAAATGTGATTTCAAACAACCAATAAGGACAGAAGTTGCGTATATTGAACATTATATAACTAAAACAATTGAAGAGTGGTGCGAAAGAAAATTTAATACAACAAGTGCAACCGGAAAAGATTATTTTAATACGAATATTGCGAGTAGAGTTGCTATATTTTTCCAGCATAACACATCAACCCCTGAGAAAAGGAAAATAGTGGAAGAAAAAAAGAAAGAGTTACACACACTGAACACGGAAATGGCGAACAATAAAAAAAAAGTTATAGTATCGCTTACCTCGTATCCAGAAAGATTCAAAAATTTAACAAAAGTTTTTAATTCTATATACGAAAACACAATACTCCCACTGAAAATAGTTCTCACATTACAAACAAAAGATGTTGAACTAATACCAGAGGATTTAAGGAATTATATTAAAGAACATGACATTGAAATCCTTACGTATGATGAAAACATTAAATGTCATTTGAAGTATTTTTGTGTGATGCAAAAATATAGGGAATTGCCAATCATTACTATTGATGATGATATTATATACACAAAAGATTTGATTGAATCGCTGTATGACACATATTTGAAACATCCAGATTGTGTGTGTGCGAGAAGAGTACATAAAATAACCTTCAATAGTAATGGTGGCATAAAAAATTATAATGATTGGAAAATGGAATATAAATATGGAACAATTCCCGCATTTAACCTGTTTGCTACTGGTGTCGGGGGTGTTATATATCCGCCAGATATTTTACACATAACTGATGACAATCTTCCAGAAATACGTAAATGTATAACTGCGGATGACATTTATTTGAAATACCTTGAAAACAAATATAATATCAAGGTTTGCTGGGTTAAAAACAATAAAGTACATGGGACTAAGCAATTGTTGGTAAATAAAAAAAATGCATTGAATAGTTTGAATGTAATAAAAAAGAAAAACGACACATACATTAAAGAGTTTATTTTTGACACAAAAAACGACGTTAATTTAATAGAAGAAATGGATAATGTTGAGTCGCGGAAACAGAAAAGCAATATAAAACTGGTTAAGAGAATTACACCGTCAAAACCCCGCAGGCCAGAAAGAATGGTATCGGCGGTAAAGGTGAAAGCAAGTGCAAGAACAATTGGTTTAATAAAAAGATAGATGAGAAATAGTATGTTTATAGGGAATGATTGCACAGGGGCCAGGATTTATCAGGCAAAAAATAAAGAATATGACAATCCATTTATGTGGTGCCTCATACCTCCAAAAAGTTTTTCATATCTATACCATAATTTTAATACGATAGATTTCAAAAACATTGAACTAAAAAAAGACGGACCGTGGTACAAAGTAATAATCGACGGAAACGTAACTGTGTATTATCCACATTACAGGCTTGATGCCGCATTTACAAAACCAACGGTAGGGAAAAGTGGTATTGATGTTTACTATAATAAAATAGATGAATACATTGTTGAAAAGTATATGCTAAGACAAACGAGGATGGGCGGAACTAGTATATTTATCATCAATGACACGAAAACTAAATTGGTTGATGGAATATGCACTTATAAAAAAGAAGACCTTTTAGAATATGTTGGACTTAGTGATTGTTATATATTAACTTCAGACAAATCAATAAAAGGCAGCAATGTCATATATAAACCAAGTGGTAAGGTATCATCAATGGCCGCAGCAAAAATAATAATAGAAAACGCAAAAATATGAATAACAATACACTCATAATATCAATGACATCATACCCGGCCAGGATAAATGGTGTTGCCTCGGTTTGGAAAAGCATATTGGACCAGACCGTGCCGAGAGATAAATATCATTGTGTTCTTGTGTTGGCAGAGCCAGAGTTCCCAAACAAAAAACTCCCGGCAGAACTCCAGTCATTGATAAACAATAAAAGTGTGGAACTTATATGGTATCCAAGAAATATATTATCTCACAAGAAATTGATGCCGGTTCTTGCAAAATATCCGGACAACCCTATTCTTGTAACAGACGATGACATCAAAAGGGAAAAAACGTGGGTTGAGATGTTTATGAAAGACCACGAAGAACATCCAAACGATATTATTGCTGGTGCTTATTCTTATTATTTCGATGAAAAACTTGAATTGAAAAGATTTACAGATGCTGTTGGTAAAAACGCCGGTGGAAAAAATCACATTCCTTCAATGGTGTTGAATTTCACAAGACCGGCTAACGGATGTGCTGGTACATTGTATCCCGCCCACACCTTTACTGACAAACGGTTTTTTGACGAAGAAGCCATGATGAGATTGTCAAAAACTTCTGACGAGTCATGGCAATATTGTTTTAATATCATATGTGGTAAAACATTCAGGCAAACATCGGAAGTACGTGACCATTCACTTAGGGTGGTGCCTGGAACACAGCAAATGTCAACTGCGTTGTATAAAGCCAATAGGTCAAAATATCCGGTAATATTCAAAAATTTGATGGAGGCATATCCTGAATTCAAGGAAAACCTGATTAAAAACCAGAGAAAATGTATAATTTCACTTACATCATACCCAAGAAGATATGAAAAATTGCCACAAGTTCTTGATTCGTTATTAAATCAGACAATAAAAGCGTCCAAAATAGTTCTTACTCTTACAAAAGAAGATGTTGAAAACCTGACTCCAGAAATTAAGGCATACATTAATTCTGGCAAAGTTGAATTGCTCATTGCCAAAGAAGATATAAAACCACATAAAAAATATTTCTATGCAATGCAGAAATACCAAGATTATGCTGTTATAACCGTAGATGATGATTTTATTTACTCTAACACAATGGTTGAAACCCTATTAAAAGGTTATTGGAAACATCCTAATTGCGTAATTGCGAGAAGGGTACATAAAATGGTTAAAGATAAAAATGGAAAACTTAAACCATATTCACAGTGGGTTTATGAGTGCAAAACAATGACAGGCCCATCTTCGGAATTGTTCGCTACCGGTGGGGCTGGTGCACTTTATCCGCCGAACATACTTAATCTCTCGGAAAAAAACTTACCATTGATTAAAGAGACAATGAACGCAGATGATGTGTATTTGAAACACGTTGAAACTGGAAAATGCATTAAAGTGGTTTTTGTCAAAGATAAACCCGATAAACCAATATCAGACGATGTAACACAAAGCCAGGCACTTTATAAAACAAATTGTCATGGTGGTAACGACAAATACATCAAAAACCTCCAAGGCAAAAAGAAAAAAGAGCAAAAACCGACTGTTAAACAGAAAAAAATAGAAAAAAAACCTGTTATTCAACCAAAAAGTGAAAAAGTGGTTGAAAAAAAGAAAATAAACCTTAAAAAGGACAGGCCGAGCGGAAAAGGATGGACAGAATTTTTCGGTTTGTCCTAACCTATTCTGTCGTAGATAAATCCAAGGTTTTTCATCTGGTTACGGTCAAAAATATTCCTGCCGTCTATTATAATGTTTCCCCGCATTGAATCTTTGATTTTTGCGGGGTCCATTTTTTTGAACTCATCCCATTCTGTTACTATAAACACAATATCAGCATTAGATACGGCAGCATATGGGTCTGATTCATATACGACACTATCCCCGAGCATTTTTTTAGTGTTATCCATAGCGATAGGGTCACAAACAACGATTTTATTCACAAATCCTTGAATATCGTTTATCAAAGTGATGGCCGGGGCTTCCCTTATGTCATCAGTGTTCGGTTTGAATGAAAGACCAAGAACAGCAATGTCCATTTTTTTATTTGTTTGATATTTTTTGAATTTGTTAAATAGCACATGCTTCTGATTATCATTGGCTTTATCCACCGCATTCAAAACAAACATACTGCAATCATTATTTTTAGCGGTATTAATCAACGCCTTCACGTCTTTTGGGAAACAACTTCCGCCATATCCACAACCAGCATTAAGGAACTTAGGGCCAATCCTGGTGTCCATCCCAACACATTTACTGACCGCATCAACATCAGCACCAACTTTTTCGCACAAGTTTGCGATTTCATTTATAAAACTGATTCTGGTTGCCAACATTGCATTAGAAGCGTATTTCACCATTTCCGCAGACAAAATATCTGTAAAAACAACATTGCCGAAGCCCATAATTTCATTATACAATGTCTGCATCTTTTCTTTTGAAAAATTATCACCCGACTCAATTCCAATAACAACCCTTTCAGGATTCAAACAATCGTGGATGGCTTTTCCTTCCTTTAGAAATTCTGGGTTAAATACGCAATGAACTAAATCATTACAAACCAATTCTTTAACTTTATGTGTTGTACCCACTGGACATGTTGATTTTACTACGAGAATAGTTTCCCTATCAACCGCTTCAGAAAAAGAACGAGCGGCCCCGAATACGTAATCCAGATTGGCCTCACCGTTTTTTCCTTCTGGCGTTCCTACACATATAAATGTGGCATCTGATTGGGGTATAGAAGAATAATCTGTTGAGAATTTTAATTTTCCGTTCTCCAGACAAATGTCCATAATATCTTTAAGACCTTCTTCATATATTGGAAGAATTCCGTTGTTGAGCCCATTTATTTTTTCTTTATTGATATCTATGCAAGTTACGTTAGCTCCTTTATAAGCCATACAAACACCATTAACGAGACCAACATATCCGGTTCCTATTATACTTATTCTCATATTAAACGTTTTTTCCTTACTATAAATAGGCGCGAAAAGGATAATCCTGGAACTGTTCTACAAACGATTTGATTTGTAATGATATTTATAGGAAAACCATTACTATGAAATACATTAAAAATTATGACAACATGACGGATTTCAACGCCGCCGAACCATCAGGTGGTGGGGAGTTTGTAATGTCTATCGAACCTGGCGTTGCATATATAAAAGACGCTGAAAAGGTTTGCTATAATATGCCGGAATTGCTTATAGACGTTAGATATATTGATTCAGGAAGATGGGAAGACGTAGGAATAACGACAGAACTATACAACTATTATTTATCCATTATGGGCGAAAATGAGACAGTTACTGATTTGGAAACATTGAACAAATTCAAACTGTATTTGGATGACAGTTATAAATCAGAAGGTTATGGGTTGTCTAGCGTTACCAAAGTCACCGGACGTGATGTATATGATAGGGAAACAGATACCTGGATAACAGAAGATGTTAGTGGCCTTAGGTTTGAAAGAGATGGAAGACGATGCGAAACAAGTATAACTTTTTACATTTATGAAGACCGCATTATAATTAACTCGCCAACTTTATGCTAAAATAATAATCCCAGATAGATTTTTCTACCTGGGATTTTCTTTTACTCTTCTCTGTATTCCCCGTGATAATTGTACCAAAGGTCTAATTTACTTGTATATGATGACCAGCTTTCATCTGCCAAATAAGCATCGAGTATCTGTTGGTCATGTTCTTGTGATGAACCGTCTCCCACATAGATTTTCGCAAAACATGCTGGTTTGATATATGCAACAGTTGATGCAACACCGTTATATCCCAAATGAAGGATACAGTCCTGGCTGGCATCTGCAACGTCATAAATTAAAATCCTGGTACAAGTACCGCCAACCTCAACAAATTTCATGCTTCCGCTCTGGTTCCTATCATTATACACTGGCCCGACACCGTATGCATTCTCCACGTTTCCATAAACTCTAATTGTCTCCCAAACACCAGTGTTTGCTTCATAGTTGCTCTTATGGTCGAAATTTCCTTTGACTACAATGTGCTTCCACCTTCCCAGTTTATTATTGTTATTCATAACAGTCAATAACGAAAAGGTTAAATCAGTATTACAAGTGAACGTTCCTGTTCCGTTACCGCAACCAGTAAAAGCCAAACCACCAACTGCAATGTCTCCAGTGGTTTCTATAGTTAAATTTGTTATTTTAGAAAAGTTTTGGAACGCATTTGCACCGATTGTTGTTACAGAGGATGGTATTGTAAAATCTCCAGTTAAACCTGTGCATTCATAAAATGCATACTCCGCAATCGTAGTTACAGATGATGGGATTACAATGTTCCTTAATTTTGTGCACTTTCCAAAAGCCCCCACCCCAATTCTTTTTTCAGTACCGTTAAATTGAAATGTTTCCAAAGCCCTGTTATTCCTAAACAAACTATCACCAATAGAAGTAATACCACTGGGAACAATAATATTTTTAATGATTCCCCCATTCAAATAATATGCTCCACCGTTAGTACTGGTTGAAAGTGGGGCTGCACTATGTGCGTAAGACCAACTACAGTTTAGAAAACCAAAATCTCTAAAAACAGCTTTTTTCATAGATGGGCAACTAGAAAACATGTAATATCCATTTACTTTCGTAGCGTTTTTCGGGTATACAACCGTTTCAAGATTTGTGCACCCATTAAAACCGCCAACTAATGTGAAATTTTCAATTAATTCTGGAAATATTACAGTTTTTATGTTTATACAGCCTTTAAAAAGTTCTTGGCCATTAGTTTGATTAAAATTAATTTTACTAAACCTATATCTTACTGTATGCGAACCAGTTTTGTTAAATTGATACGTTGTTGCTAATGATGAAACCGGAATTTCTGTTTTATCTATAAAAACTTGTTTAAGATTTGTTTTAAATCCACTAGCATTATATAGTTTTGTTGGGTTAGTTATATCCTCAACACTGTAGACAATTATAAGGTCATCATATGTTTTGTTGTAATGAGGAACTGTTCCCGTTTCTACAATATAAGCCACACCTGGAGTAATAGAAGTTACATTGCCACTATTGCCCTCAGCCGCCGTAAATTGTGCTTTTGTTTGATATAAAATTTCGTGTTTCATGTGTGTGTTTTATTCTTTATATTGACCGTTATAATTGTACCAGAGGTCTAATTTGCTTGCATATGATGCCCAGTTTTCATCTGCCAAATAAGCATCAAGTATCTGTTGGTCATGTTCTT
>ODAI011706702.1_pt1 | contig 16868 bp, 11 predicted proteins | sample 1539321 | NCBI WGS metagenome assembly ODAI01 (sample SAMN02144231, study PRJEB22623) | gut metagenome | biome: sheep rumen | host: Ovis aries | place: New Zealand | reverse complement strand
GTGCCTCGGTGACAACGGGTGCATCCGTTACGGTCGGCGCCTCGGTCGTCTGCGGCACGGCGGTCGGTTTCGGTGTTGCTGTGACATTCGGCGTCGTCTTCGCCGTCGCTTTTGCGGTCGGTTTCGGCGTCGCGGTAAGCTTCGGCGTCGCTTTTGCCGTTGCCTTGGGCGTTGCGGTGGCTTTCGGCGTCGTCTTGGCGGTCGGTCTCGGCGTCGCGGTGGGACGCGGCGTCGGTTCGGGCGTCGGTTCCGGAGTCGACGGTGCGATCGGAACGGCGTCGTCCGAATACAGAAGATCCCAATCGTCGCGCGTGATCTGGCCGTCCGCAGACATGTCGTTCTTTGCCTGGAAGCGCAGAACGGCTTCTTCGGTCCGCGGTCCGAAATATCCGGTTACGCGATCCGTGTAATAGCCGAGATTCGAAAGCTGTCGTTGGATGCTCTTGACGTCGGGTCCGTCGTCGTTCAGCTTGATGCGGTATTCCTGCGCTTCGGCCGAGAACAGAAGCTCCTGCAGCGCGGCGGATGCAACGCCGGTCATCGGCATATCATTCGCGCGCTGAAACAGCATGACCGCATTCTTGGTGGATTCATTGTAAAGCGTGCCTGGTTCGTCCACGTCCATGTACCCGAGGTCCATCATCTGCTGCTGCAGTGCGGATACGGCGGAGTTGTCGTCGCCGAGCTGGAGCGTTGCATATGCAGAAACCGAGATGCGGTTCTGATCGGGCGTTGCCGTCGGCTCCGAAGTGGGGAACGGCGTCGCGGGCGCGGGGACGGGAGAGGGTTGTTCGGCAAACACGGAGGATTCTTCTGCGGTCAGGTATTCGGATGCGGCATTTGCCGAACGGAACATGTTTTTTGCATGATCGCGCAGCAACAGAAACAGACCGGTACCCACGAGTACGGCGCTGAGTATGACGGCGCAGACGATGCGAACAAGCATCGGTACCGCTTTTTTACGGCCGCCGGGCAGCCGAGGTCTGTTTTGCTCCATGATCCGATTCCTTTCGTGCCTATATTATACCATACGGAATGCAACATAATCTTGAAATTTATATAAACAAATCGCAAAAGGTGTGATATAATTGCATATATGTCGATTTTACATGCAGAACATTTGAAGAAATCGTTTGCGGACCGCACACTGTTCGAGGACGTATCCTTTGAGATACAGCCCGGTGAACGCGTGGGTCTGATCGGCGTCAACGGAAGCGGCAAGTCCACGCTCATGCGGATTCTGATGGGAAAGGAACCGTTCGACTCCGGTTCATTCGGCATGCGCCAGGGCGCAAAGCTTGCGTATGTCGAACAGATCCCGGCGTTGGATGCGGATACGGATCTGTATACCTTTACGCTGGAAGCGTTCCGTCCGCTGCTCGATCTCGAAGCGGAAGAAAAACGGATCCTCGAACGCCTTGAAACGGAGACCGACCGGCGCGACCGGCTGATCGCGCGGCAGTCGGTCGTTCTCGAAGCTTTGGAGCGCGGCGGCGGGTCGACGTTCCGCGCCATGACCCGCTCGGCGCTTTTGGGACTCGGATTCACGGAGGAGGAACTGAAACGTCCGGTCACAACCTTTTCGGGCGGACAAATCAGCAAAGCAATGCTCGCGCGCGCGATCCTGGAGGATGCCGACCTGCTGTTTCTGGACGAGCCGACGAACAACCTTGACGTAACGGCGATCCGATGGCTCGAAGACTATTTCAAGCTGTATAAAGGCGCGGTGCTCGTCGTATCGCACGACCGTGCGTTCCTGGACGATACGGTCACGCGTATGCTGGAACTGCAAAACGGCAGGATCCGCGGCACGGCGGGCAACTATACGCGCTATATGGAATTGAAGATGAGCGAGCGCGAACTGCAAAAAAAGATCTACCTTCGCAAACAGAAAGAGATCAAGCGCATCGAAGGGATCATTGCGCAGCAGCGCCGCTGGAATCAGGAACGAAACTATGTGACGATCGCTTCGAAGGAAAAGCAGATCGAGCGCATCAGACAGGATATGGTTGAACCGGAAAAGGACGAGAAATCGATTGCGTTCCGCTTCCCGACGCCTGCGCCGACCGGAAACGAAGTGATCGTGCTGAAGGAGCTCGGAAAGAGCTTCGGCGATCAGCACGTGTTTTCGCATTTCAATACGATCATATGGGCGGGCGAATGCGCCTGCATCATCGGCGCAAACGGCTGCGGCAAAACGACGCTTTTGAAGATTCTGACCGGAGAGGAGCGCCCGAGCGAGGGCACATACAAGATCGGTGCGGGCGTTCGCATCGGTTATTACGCGCAGAACACGTACGATCTCAACGATGCAAACACGGTGATCGGCGAACTTTCCGACGCCTTCCCGATGATGGATACCAACGCGCTGCGCGGCGCACTCGGAAGGTTTCTCTTCAAAAACGATGATATCGAAAAGCGGATTTCCACGCTGTCCGGCGGGGAAAAGGCACGGATCCGCCTCTTAAAGCTGGTGCTGTCCGGCGCGAACGTCCTTCTGCTGGACGAACCCACGAACCATCTGGACATCGCATCCGCCGAGATGCTCGAAAGCGCGCTCGAAACCTTCGAGGGTACTGTGGTGATTGTTTCGCATGACCGGTATCTCGTGCGCCGTCTTGCCGACCGCGTGATCCTTCTGACGGAAAACGGGTTGATCGAACAGAGCGACGAGACGGAAGATCTGTTTTCACGCATCACGGAGCGACGACAGGAAAAACGCAGAACCGAACCGGACCGCACGGACAATCTGTACTTTAAGCGAAAAGAGGCGCGCGCGGAACGCGCGAAGGCAAGTCAGCAGATGCATCGGATCGAGCGGCTGATCGAACAAAACGAAGCGCGGCGAAACGAAGCGGAACGGGCGCTGATCGAAGCGCAGGAAAGCAATGCATATCGTGAAATGGAACGTTTGTATGAAACCATCTCCGCGCTGGATGCGGAGGAAACGAGCTTATATGAACAGCTGGAAGCGGCGGAAGAAGCCGTGAAGGCATTCGAACGGGAGGAGACGCTATGATCTGGCAGTATTTTCCGATCGCCTTTCGCTTTCCGGTCGGGGATTTCTCGATCGAAACGAAACGCAGCTGCTGGCGCACCGCGCTGAATGCGCTGTGTGCATGCAGACCGGAAGGCGTAACGCTCTATGATGCGCAGCAAACGTATGATGTCGGCACATGCGGACCGGTTTACCTGTGCATCGCTTGTTTTTACGGCATCAAGGAAGCGCGCAGAAGCGCGAAAATCCTGTATACGCTCGATGCGCTGATGATGCGCCTTTCGATCCATCAGCCGTTTTTGCAGGCGAACGCGCTCGAAAGCTTCGGACCGTATCCGCTTCTCGGAACGTTCCGTCCGGACGGACGCGTCGAAGCAACGGAAGACGGCGCATCCCTGTTTGAGATACAAAACGTCGAGCCGATGCGCCGCGGCGAAGGCATGCGGCTGTTGATCGCGTCGGAGGAAGGTGAGACGGAGGGCTCTGCACAAAACCGCATGCAAACGCTCGGCGTCGAAGCGGCCGACGCCGGCTTCTGCGTTCGCCGGATACAGATCGCAAACGGCGGCGCGGGGACCGTTCGTGCGCTCGTAACGGCGTTGAACGGCAGATATGAAACCGTTTCGGTTATCGATGCGGCAGGTGAACGCCAAAAAACGATCATCGGCATCCTGCCCGGAGCGATTGCCGTCGTCGAAGCGTTCGATCATGATGCAGCGACGGTCGGCACGCTGATCCGCTCGGCGCTCGATCTCGGCTTCCGCAGGCTGCGCGTTGCGGCGGGCGGCTGTATCGACCCGGAAAACGCGTTGTGTATCGCGGAAGCGCTCGGCGTTCGATTCTGCAATGAAGCGGATGAGCCGATCCGCCCGGATGGGGAATCGCTTCGGGATGTTGCACGCATGGATCGAACGGGGCTCGACCCGCGCCTTGCATCGTGCGAGTGCATTGCGCTTTCGGTTTGTAACGATACGGACGATGCGCGCATTGCAGAGATCCTGCATGCGGAACCGAGACATGATCCCGTTCTGTGCGTGCTTTGTGCGATCGGGTTTTACGCCGAATCGGGTGCGGAGACGGTTTTCCGTGCGATCGGCTTTGAGAATGCCGTCGGTCAGGCGGACTTTGTGGTGCTGAATCCGGATCGGACGGACGGCGAAACGGTGCGGTTTGCCCTGGGCGAACTGTGCGCACAAAAGACGCCGGTGTGCATGATCGGTCCGGGAAACTGCGACACGGATGCATGGATGCGTGAGTATCCGGTGCTGCGCGGCGCGGTTGCGGTCGACGCGGCGGATGCGGACGCGCAGAAACGGGCGTTTTGTGCCGAAGTCCTGCCGATGGTCGGAAAAGACGTTGCCAAGACGTCCCGCATATGATATAATTTTTTATCAAACGAACGGAGGAAAAGACCAATGCGAATGGTTGATCTGATCGAGAAAAAGGTGAACGGGGAAGCGCTCTCAAACGAGGAGATCGCATATATCGTCAAGGGGTTCACCGACGGCACGATCCCCGATTACCAGATGGCGGCGTTTCAGATGGCGGTCGTATTTCAGGGCATGACCGATCGGGAAACCGCGGATCTGACAATGGCGATGATGCACTCGGGCGAGGTCGTGGACCTTTCCGATCTGCGCGGCGTCAAGGTCGACAAGCATTCGACCGGCGGCGTCGGCGATACCACAACGCTGGTGATCGCTCCGCTCGTCGCGGCATGCGGCGGCACGGTCGCCAAAATGAGCGGCAGAGGTCTCGGACATACGGGCGGTACGCTCGATAAGCTCGAATCGATCCCCGGCATGTGCATCGAGCAGCCGATGGATCGCTTCAAGGAGATCGTCAATCGGACCGGCGTCGCGGTCATCGGACAGACGGGCAACCTTGTTCCCGCCGATAAAAAGATGTACGCGCTGCGCGACGTCACCGCAACGGTCAGAAGCATTCCGCTGATCGCATCGAGCATCATGTCCAAGAAGCTTGCGGCGGGGACGGACGCGATCGTACTCGACGTCAAAACCGGCACGGGCGCGTTCATGTCCACTGTTGACGAAGCGGAAAAGCTCGCACATCTGATGGTCTCGATCGGCAAGCTCGTCGGGCGCGAATGCGTTGCGATCATCACGGATATGAATCAGCCGCTGGGGCTCGCGGTCGGCAATGCGCTGGAAGTACGTGAGGCGGTCGAACTGCTGAGCGGAAAGATCCCGGCGGGCGATCCGCTTTACGAGGTCTGCATGCTGCTCGGCACACATATGATGATCCTTTCGAAGCTCGCAAAGACCGAGGTCGAAGCGCGCGAAAAGCTTGAAACGGCTTTGTCGGGCGGCGCGGGGCTTATGAAGCTTCGTGAAATGATTGCGGCGGAAGGCGGCGATCCGTCCTATATCGACATCGACCGGATCAACGAGCTGTGCAAAGTCAAAACCACGGTCAACGTATATCCGAAGCGCGCGGGTTATATCAGCGCAATGAATGCCGAGCGCATCGGCACGGCGGCGCAGATACTCGGCGCGGGACGCGCGACGAAGGAGGACAGCATCGATCCGGCGGTCGGTCTTGTCATGAAAAAACGTCTCGGCGATTTCGTGCGTCCGGACGAACCGCTGTGCGTGATGTATGTAAACGATGAAAGCAAGCTGAACGCCGCGCTCGATATGTTCCACAGCGCATTCGAGTATTCCGAAAAGAAGCCCGATTATCGGCCGATGGTCTACGATGTCGTGCGCGCGTAACGAAACTGAACCTGAAGAACCGAAGCGGCACACTCCGAACGGGGCGTGCCGCATCCATGAAAGGAACGCATGAATCGATTGCTGCTTGCCGTCGACGGCAATAGCCTTCTGTATCAGGCATATCACGCTTTTTTCAAGGCGAACCTCACCACGCGCGACGGCTTTCCGACCGGCGCGCTGAAGGGGTTTTTCACCAAATTCATTGAGCTTTTGAAACTCGAACCGTCTCACGTGGTCGTGGCGTTCGACGTACATCAGCCGACGTTCCGGCACGAACGTTATGCGGAGTATAAGCTCGGCCGAAAACCGGCGGATGAAGACCTCAGGAAACAAATGCCCGTCGTACGCGAACTGCTGCGCGAAATGGGCGTTTCGGTCGTCGAATGTCCGCGTTATGAGGGCGACGACGTGCTCGGCACATTTTCACGCATGGCGGAGCGCGCCGGCATGGAAACGCTGATCGCAACGGGCGACCGGGATTCCTTTCAGCTGATCACGGACAAAACGAAGATCTATTACACAAAAGACAATTCCGTTGTCGACGAAGCGGCGCTCATGGAAAAGTACGGACTTCAGCCGGACCGGATGCGCGACCTCAAAGCGCTGATGGGCGACGCCTCGGACCATATACCCGGCGTAGCCGGCGTGGGCGAAAAGACCGCGCTGAAGCTGCTGGACACATACGGCGATCTCGAGGGTGTGCTGGCGCATGCGGACGAGGTCAAGGGCAAACTCGGCGAGCGCTTGCGCGACGGTGCGGAAGACGCGCGCTTCTCCTATTGGCTCGGTACGATCGCCTGTGACGCGCCGGTTTCGGAAACGCTCGACGACTGCGTGTTTTCATTCGAACAGACCGGAAAAGCAAAACAGCATCTGTACGAACTGGAACTGAACAGCATTGCGGATAAGCTTCCGGGCGGCGAACCGGTCTCGGAGCAAACGTTCGAAGTCGAAACCGTGCCGATCACGTCGGAGGAGGATCTCCGGTCCGCGCTTTCCGCGCTGAAGGACGCGGACGCGATCGCGGTCACGACCGTGCCGACGCTTGCGTTTTCGGGCGGCGATGATCGCGCATACGTGCTGACGGCGGGAGAAACGCTGTTCGACGTTTGCATGGACGAGGACGAAGCGTACAGGATCCTCGGCGCATGGCTTTTGCGGGAACAGAAAGCGCTGTATGCGTTCGATGCAAAGAATCTGTATCACAAGTGCTGTTTCTCACCGGATGCGCTGCCGAAGCTCGTGTTCGACGCCATGCTGTCGGACTATCTGCTGCAGAGCAATCGACCGGTCGAAAGCTATGAGGCGCTGTGCCGCGAGTGGCTCAAGGTCGAGCATGCGAGCGCGGCATACCTGTTCGAATTGTATCGGCGCATGGACCGCGCGATCTGCGATGCATCGCTTTCCGTGCTGCTGCATGAGGTCGAGCTTCCGCTTCTGAACGTGCTGTACGGCATGGAATGCATCGGATTCATGACCGACGCCGACGTGCTCGAAGCACTGCACCGGCGGTTTTCGGACCGGGCGAAGGCCCTCGAAGCACAGATCTATGAAGCGGCAGGGGAGACGTTCAACATCCTGTCCACCAAACAGCTCGGCAGGATCCTGTTCGAAAAGCTGCAGCTTCCGTCCGGCAAAAAGACCAAGACCGGCTTTTCGACCGACGCGGATACGCTCGAATCGATCGCGCCGCTGCATCCGATCGTCGGCGACGTGCTTTCCTATCGGTTTCTGACAAAGCTCGACAGCACGTTTACGGAAGGACTGCTGAAGCAGCGCGGCAGCGACGGACGCATCCATACGCGCTTTATGCAGTGCGTAACGGCCACCGGACGCATTTCAAGTACCGAGCCGAATCTGCAGAACATCCCAGTCCGCACGCCGGAAGGACGCGAGATCCGCAAGGCGTTCGTGCCGAGCGATGGAAACGTTCTGGTCGGCGCAGACTATTCGCAGATCGAACTGCGCCTTTTGGCGCATATCAGCGGCGACGAAGGTTTTATTGCGGCGTTCAACAACGGCGAGGACATCCATGCGCGTACCGCGGCGGAGGTCTTCCATGTACCGCTCGAACTCGTCAGCAAGGAACAGCGCAGCGCGGCGAAGGCGGTCAATTTCGGCATCGTCTACGGGATCTCGGATTTCGGGCTTGCGAAAAACCTCGGCGTTTCGGTCGGTGCGGCATCCGGCTATATCAAGCGCTATTTTGAACGCTATCCGAAAGTCGAAGCATATCTGAAAGAAAGCGTTGAGGCGGCGAAGAAAGCCGGATACGCAAAGACGCTTTATGACAGGCGCCGTCCGCTTCCGGAACTCAATGCAAGCAACTATAACGTCCGCCAGTTCGGCGAACGTGTGGCGATGAATATGCCGATCCAGGGCACGGCGGCGGACATCATCAAAATCGCAATGGTGCGTGTCGACCGCGCGCTGAAGGACGGCGGATTCAAAGCGCGCCTTGTGCTGCAGATCCACGACGAACTGATCGTCGATACGCCGAAGGACGAGGCGAAAGCCGTTGCGGCGCTCATGGAGCAGTGCATGGAACAGGTTGCCGACCTTAAGGTCAGACTGATCGCCGAGGCAAAATGCGGAGAAAGCTGGTTTGATACCAAATGACAAGGATCATCGGCGTAACGGGCGGCATCGGCTCCGGAAAAAGCACGCTGACGCAGCAATTTGAACGGCACGGGTTTCTGACGGTGGACGCGGACGCGATCTCGCGCACGGCGCTGACGCCGGACGCCGCATGCTTCAAGGATGCGATCGCGCTGTTCGGTCCGGATGCGTTGAACGAAGACGGCACCGCAAACCGTCGTTATATCGCATCTCGCGTTTTCAAAGACGAAACGCTTCGCGAAGCGCTGAATGCGATCATTCATCCGTATGTGATCCGCGAAATGATTCGCATCACCGAAGAAAGCGAAAAGCCGCTTGCGGTATGGGACGTACCGCTGCTGTTTGAAACAGGCATGGACGCGTTCTGCGCCTGCACGGTCGCGGTGCTGTGCAGCACGGAACTGCGTGTGAAGCGCGTGATCGTGCGCGACGATTCCGACGAAGCGGCAGTGCGCGAGCGGATCGCGGCGCAGATGAGCGACGAGACGCGCGCCGCGCTTGCGACCTATACGATCCGAAACGAGGATACGCCCGAAGCGTTCGCCGCACAGGCGGACGAATTGATCGAGCACATCCGAAAGGAATTGCTATGAACGAACAAACCGAACAACAACCGATCACCAAAAAACAAAAGACGATGCTGATCGTACTCGCGCTGATCGCACTGTGTCTGATCATCACGTCACTGACCGTATTCTGGATCCTGCCGGGCGTTCTGCGCGCGCGGTTTAAACTTGCACATGTCGATCTCATCAAACAGTACAGCGAGCAATACGATCTCGATCCCGCGTTCGTCTGCGCGGTGATCTATACGGAAAGCAAGTTCAACGAGCATGCGGTCAGCCGCGTCGGAGCCAGAGGACTCATGCAGATCATGCCGGAAACCGGAAAGGATATCGCGGATTCGCTCGGCGAATCGTTTTCCGAGGACGATCTGTTCGACCCGGAAACTTCGATCCGATACGGATGCTGTTATCTGCGGGAACAGCTCGACCGGTTCGATCAGAATGAGGCGGTCACGCTCGCGGCATACAACGCAGGACCGCACAGAGCCGAACTTTGGGTCGCGGAATACGGATTGGACAGCCGCGGACATATCCGCTACATTCCGTTCGGCGAGACCGATCGGTATGTGGACAAAGTCCTGCAGGCACGTGAAAACTACGCGAACCTTTATGCAAAGGAACTCGCATCGGATACGGAGGAATAAATGTCGATATTTTTGGTTGCAGTCATCGTCCTGGTTCTTGATCAGGTCAGCAAATACTGGATCGTAAACGGGTTTGTCGTCAAGGAACTCGGTTACGCGGGGTCGCTGTTCGATCTGAACGCCCTGCGCGCTTTTCTGACACAGAGCGACGTGATCGTCAATAACTCGATCCCGAAGGACGGCACGTTTCTTGTTCTGAGCTTTACGCCGAACGACGCCGCGCTGTGGGGCATCGGCGACGGCAACGCATGGGCGGTTCGCCTGCTTCTTGCGCTTACCGCGGTATTTCTGATGCTGCTGCTGTTCTTTGCGATCCGCACACGCAAAAAACTGCCGGCGCTGTCCAAAGTCATCGTAGGGCTTCTGATCGGCGGGTCGATCGGAAATCTCTATGATCGCATCGCGTTCGGTTATGTGCGCGATATGATCTACGCAAAGTTCATCAATTTCCCGATCTTCAACATTGCGGACGCGGCGATCTGCATCGCGATCGCACTGCTCGTGTTCGAAGCTTTCTTCCGCAAGGTCGGCGTGTTTGAGGTGTTCGAGGACGAATACCGCAGCCTGTTCCGTCTGCCGACACGCGAGGAGGCGGAGCGCCTTCAAAAAGAGCGCAAGAAGAATAAGATCGGTCGTTTTCAGGAACTGATCCCGGAGGAAGAGGAGGACGAAGAAACGCCGCATGACGACGGAAACGAACCTGCTGATCGCGGAAACGGACGCAGCGAGGATTGACGCATACCTGGCGGAAAATACGGAGCTGTCGAGATCGAAAGTGCAGAAGCTGATCAAGGACGGGGACGTTTTGAAAAACGACCGTCCGTGTAAGCCGAACACGGAGATCAAAGCGGGCGATGTGATCCGCATTCATGTGCCGATCACGGACGCCGACGTGCTGCCGATGCCGGAAGACATTCCGCTCGACGTGGTGTACGAGGATGACGACCTTGCGGTGATCAACAAACCGAAAGGCATGGTCGTGCATCCGGCGCCCGGCAACGAAAGCGGCACGCTCGTCAACGCGCTGCTGTACCGGTTCGGCACGCTGAGCGAAGCAAACGGTCCGCGCCCCGGCATCGTGCATCGCATCGACCGGCTCACGAGCGGTCTGCTTGTCGTTGCAAAAAACGATCATGCGCACGAAGAACTGTCGAAACAGTTTGCCGCGCATACCGCGCATCGTGAATATGTTTGTCTGGTTCACGGCAACCTGAAAGAAGACGAAGGCACCGTTGACGCGCCGATCGGGCGGCACAAAACGGATCGAAAGCGCATGGCAGTCGTCGAAAACGGACGTCACGCCGTGACGCATTGGCGTGTGCTTGAACGGTTCGGCACGGAAACGCTGCTCGACGTTGCGCTGGAAACCGGAAGAACACATCAGATCCGCGTGCATATGGCATATATCAAGCATCCGATCCTCGGCGACGACGTATACGGATCACCGGCGCCGAAGCTCGGTCTCTGCGGTCAGGCGCTGCACGGATATCGACTGACGTTCGCGCATCCCGGAAACGGAGAAACCATGTCGTTTTGTGCGCCGATACCGGACGATTTCCGAAAAGCGCTCCGTTTGCTGAACAGCGCGATCATCGGAACGCGTCCGCCCTTTGACGTCTGACGGGATCACATACGGCAGACAGCTCTTAAAACATTACGATTCACGGTCAATCGCCGCATACATGTACGATTAAACATTGGAGGATCATAAAGATCAATGAAACGTTACCTTGCACTCGTTCTTGCCATCCTGATGCTCGCAGTCGGAACGCTCGGCTGCCGATTCCCGCAATTCATCTGCAACATGTTGAAGAAGACGCCTGCGCCTTCCGCGGACGTTCAGGTCACGCCGCAGCCCGGTCAGACGCAGCCGTCCGCAACGGAGCAGGCGGTACTGCAGCCGGGGACAACGTCGGAAGCGGAACCCGGCGCGGCGGATGCGGCGTTCCTTGCGCTGGACAACGAGCTGTTCGTCTGGTATGTCACGTCCGACATCACGACGCTCGATCAGTACTGCCGCAATCCGGAGAACTTCGGCATCGACGAATCGACCGTCGAAGTCACGCTCGGCGAGTTTACAAAGGAAGCCAACGATGAGTGGATCGAAGACTGCGTGTCATGGCGTGATCGGCTTACGGCGATCGATCGCGACGCGCTGTCCGATCATCTGCAGTTCGCGTACGACAATTATCTGCGCTTTCTGGACGGTGAGATCGAGTCACAGGAATGGTTCTATAACTATGAACCGCTCGATCTGTATGTCGGCCTGCAGTCCAACCTGCCGCTCGTGTTCGGACTGTATCAGTTTTACGATACACAGGACGTGGAGAACTACATGACGCTTCTTGCGGACGTTCCGCGGTATATGGGGCAGGTGCTCGCGTTTGAACGGGAACGCGCGGATCGCGGCTGGTTCATGACCGAAGGCGCGCTGGATACGGTTCTTTTGGATCTCGAATCTGTTGCAAAGAGCGGTGAAACGAGTTTCCTGCACGGCACCTTTGAGGACGCCATGGAGAAAGCGGACTTTTTGAGCGACGAACAAAAGAGCGCGTATATCCGTCAGAATGATACGCTCGTCAATACCGTCTGGGTCGAGGGCTATCAGCTCCTGTATGACGGGCTGAAAGAACTGCGCCCGCAGTGCCGCGAAGCGATCGGCGCATACGCACAGGGCGGCGAAGCGTACAGCTATTTTTGCTGGAAATTCCGTCACGACGGCAACAGCGATCGCTCCGTGGAGGATGCGATGCGGTTCCTCGAAAAAGTGATCAACATGATGTACGGCGAACTGATCGCCGACATTGCGAATTGTTATGATCAGCTGCAGGAAGGCGAAACCATCACGACCGGTTCTCTTGCAGGCGATGAAGCATATCTGAAGACGCTGATGCCGCAGATCGTTCCGACGATGCCGGATGTAGAAGTCAAATACGTCGAGGTGCCGGAGGAACTGCAGAACAGCTTTTCACCGGCGGCATATCTGACGCCTGCGCTGGACGATTTTCAGCATAATATCATCCTGACGAACCCGAAGGATCAGGAAGAATACAGCATGTCGACGCTGGCACACGAGGGCTTTCCGGGGCACATGTATCAGTTCACCTATCAGTATTCGCTCGGCACGATCCCGAAGTTTTTGTGCGTGATCGAAACGAACGGCTACGCGGAATCGTGGTCGACCAATTCGGAAATCAACGTGGCGCGGATCAACGAGCGCTTCGGTGCGGAATATGCGACCGTGCTGTTCCTCGACGAAATGATCACCAATGCGCTCGTCATGTATTGCTCGCTGATGGTCAACGGACAGGGCGCAACCAAGTCGCAGGTCAAGTCGTATCTTGACGGCTGGGGACTCGCAGGTGCGACCGATCAGATTTACGATCTGTGCATCACGATGCCGATCTACTATGCAAAGTACGTCATGGGCTTTACGGAACTCTACGAACTGACCGAAACGTGCAAAAACACGCTGGGCGACCGGTTTGATTCCGTTTCGTTCTATCGGGAATACCTGAGCTGGGGCCCCGGTTATTTCGACCTTTTGCGCAAGCGCATGGCGGATTGGACCGACACGCAATAAACGCTTGACAAGCGCGAAAAACGTGATAAAATGCTTGCAATGGCTTTGATAAAGAGGAGTACGCATGTTTCCCGTCAGAGAGCCGTTCCAAGCGCTGTGAGAACGGTCGGTGATCAAGATGCGGAAGGTCGCTTTGGAGCCGGTGCGGTGAACGCAATAGCCGCACACGGATTGTCCCGTTATCGACAGAGAGAGAAACGGATTCGTTCCGTTTAACAAAGGTGGTACCGCGAACGCTCACTTCGTCCTTTGACGAAGTGGGCGTATTTTTTCAAACGGAGAGGACAGAACATGAACATTGAAATGCCGAAAACCTACGATCCCGCATCGGTGGAACACGCATGGTACGAGAAATGGGAGAAGAACGGCTATTTCCACGCCGCGCCGAATCCCGAAAAGAAACCGTTTACCATCGTGATCCCGCCGCCCAACATCACGGGCAAGCTGCACATGGGGCACGCGCTCGACAATACGCTGCAGGATACGATCATCCGCTATAAGCGCATGTCGGGGTATGAAACGCTGTGGCTGCCGGGTACGGACCATGCATCGATCGCAACCGAGGTCAAGATCGTGGAAGCGCTCGCCAAGGAAGGCAAGACCAAGAAGGATATCGGACGCGAAGCGTTTTTGAAGCGCGCGTGGCAGTGGCGCGCCGAGTACGGCGGAACGATCGTCAAACAGCTGCGTAAAATGGGTTCTTCGTGCGATTGGGATCGCGAACGCTTCACAATGGACGAGGGCTGCAACCGTGCCGTCGTGCGCGTGTTCAAAAATCTGTACGACAAAGGTCTGATCTATCGCGGCAACCGCATCATCAACTGGTGTCCCGACTGCAAGACTGCGCTTTCCGACGCGGAGGTCGAATACGAAAGCCAGGAAAGCCATCTCTGGTACGTGCGCTACGATGCGCCGGATAAGTCCTATTCGATCACCGTTGCGACCACGCGCCCCGAAACGATGCTCGGCGATACCGGCATTGCGGTCAACCCCGAGGATCCGCGTTATAAGGATATCATCGGCAAGAACGTGGTCCTTCCGCTGGTGGGCAGGGAGATCCCGATCGTCGGCGACGAATACTGTGAAATGGAATTCGGCACCGGCGCCGTCAAGATCACGCCGGCGCACGACCCGAACGACTTCGAGGTCGGCAAGCGTCACGATCTTCCGACGCTGCGCGTATTCACGGACGACGGACATATCAACGAAGAAGGCGGCGCATACTGCGGTCAGGATCGGTTCGAATGCCGCAGGAATATCGTCAAAGATCTCGAAGCGAGCGGAAACCTCGTCAAGATCGAGGACTACACGCACAACGTCGGCACCTGCTATCGCTGTCACACGACGATCGAAACGATCGTGTCGAAGCAATGGTTCGTGGACATGAAGCCGCTTGCAGAGCCCGCGCTCGAAATGGTGCGTTCCGGCAAGGTGAAGTTTGTGCCCGAACGCTTCGATAAGAACTACTATCATTGGATGGAAAACATCCGCGACTGGTGCATCTCGCGTCAGCTCTGGTGGGGTCATCGCATCCCGGTGTATTACTGCGACGACTGCGGCGGGATCTTCTGCGAGGAGGAAGCGCCGAAGGCATGTCCGAACTGCGGCGGCGCACTGCGTCAGGATGAGGACGTGCTCGATACGTGGTTCTCGTCCGGACTCTGGCCGTTCTCCACGCTCGGCTGGCCCGAAGAGACGGAAGAACTGAAATACTTCTATCCGACCGATACGCTGGTGACCGGATACGATATCATCACGTTCTGGATCTCCCGCATGATCACGTTTGCGGCAGAGGTGATGAAAGAGGAACCGTTCAAGACGGTCTACGTGCACGGACTTGTGCGCGACAGTCTCGGACGCAAGATGAGCAAATCGCTCGGAAACGGCATCGACCCGCTCGACATCATCGAGACATACGGCGCGGACTCCCTGCGCTTCTCGCTCGTGACGGGCAACGCCGCCGGCAACGATATGCGCTTCTACAACGAAAAAGTCGAAGCGGCGCGCAACTTCTGCAACAAAGTCTATAACGCGGCTCGATTCGTGCTGATGAACATCGACGGGAACACGCAGCCGACGTTCGATGAGGCGGAGCTTTCGATCGCGGACAAATGGATCCTTGCGCAGCTGGACCGCGCGATCCGCGATGTTACCGCAAACCTCGATGCGTATGAGCTGAACCTCGCGGCCGAGAAGATCTACGACTTCATCTGGGGCACACTGTGCGATTGGTATATCGAGCTTGCAAAGCCGAGTCTGTACAGCGACAACGCCGCGGAAAAGGCGCGCGTATCGTCCGTGCTGCTGTATGTGCTTTCGACTTCGATGAAGCTGCTGCATCCGTTCATGCCGTTTATTACGGAAGAACTGTATCAGCGTCTGCCGGGTCATGAAGAAACCATCATGCTGTGCGATTGGCCGAAAGCATCTTCCGAACCGAGATTTGCGGATGAGGAAGCATGCATGGAGACGATGAAGGACGTGATCCGTGCGATCCGCAACGTTCGCGCAGAACGCAAAGTCCCGGTGGGACTCAGAATCAAGGCAAAGCTGATCGTTGCAGAGCCTGAAAAATTCGAAGCATTGAGCTCGCTGCTGATGAAGCTGATCGGCGCCGACGAGATCCGCTTTGCAAAGGACAAGGGAGACGTACAGAAGACCGACGTGCACCTTGTGTGCGACGGCGCGGAAGCGTATATCCCGCTTGCTTCGCTCGTGGATCTGGATGAAGAACGCGCACGCATCGAAAAAGAAATCGAGCGCGTGAAGGGCGAAGTCGCCCGCGCGGAGGGCAAGCTGTCGAACGAGAAGTTCGTGCAGAAGGCGCCGGAAGCGGTCGTCAACGAGGAACGCAGAAAACTGGAAGCGGCAAAGGAGATGCTTGCGCGTCTGACCGAACGCCGTTCCGATCTGAACTGAAGACATCAAATATGGGGGGAGAGCGCCGCTTTCCCCCCAAATCATACCGGGAGGATCAAGATGGAAACCGTACAGCCCGCTCTCAACGAAACCTTTATCAAGACGATCGAGGAACTCAGAACCTACGAGAAAAAGAATCTCAGGATCAACCGCGTCAAACTGACCCTGACGGCGATCGCCGCGGTGCTGATCGTTCTGATCGCCGTGCTGCTGTCAACACACGTCGGAAAGATCACGCACGACATCAACGATCTGTCCGCAACGATGACGGAAGCCGGGAACAACATCAATGTCGTTGCCGAGGATCTGCAAAAGATCGATTTCGAACTGCTCGGCAGTTCCGTGCAGGCGTTTGCGCAGACCGGAACGGAAACGATCGATCAGATCAAGGAATCCACGCAGGGACTCGATCAGGTCTTGTCGGACGCGCAGACTGCGATGCAGAACCTCAGCAGCATCGACATCAGAAAGCTGAACGAAAGCATTCAGGAGCTTCATGACGTGCTTGAACCGGTCGCGAATTTCTTCAACATCTTCCATTGATCCGTTTTTTTGAAAAAAATCAAAAATTCTTGTTGACATTTTCGGCAGAATGTTGTATTCTAATCAAGCCGCTTGAAGTTCGTGTGAGTTTCGGGGTGTAGCGCAGTCCGGTAGCGCACGTGCTTTGGGAGCATGGGGCCGGAGGTTCAAATCCTCTCACCCCGACCAATGCGGCTGATAGAGTGGTCCCGTGGTCAAGTGGTTAAGACACCGCCCTTTCACGGCGGCTACAGGAGTTCGAATCTCCTCGGGATCACCATT
>ODAI010156689.1_pt1 | contig 16869 bp, 13 predicted proteins | sample 1539321 | NCBI WGS metagenome assembly ODAI01 (sample SAMN02144231, study PRJEB22623) | gut metagenome | biome: sheep rumen | host: Ovis aries | place: New Zealand | reverse complement strand
TCCATCTCCTGCAGTTCCTTCATCGTGAGCGCCATCTTGCCGTTGCGGGCAGCATCCGAACGGAGGTTGTACTTATGATAACGGTCGAATATCTGGTGGTCGGTGAAAAAGCATAGTTTCAGCGCGTCGTTGGCGAAACCCTCGTGGAGCGTATGGTCAACGGGCACAAACTCAATATCCGAACGAGTATCTTCGAAGATATCCTTCAATCGCTCCTGCTGCTTCTGGCTGTCGGCCAGAATATACAGTTTATAGCCTTTCAGCAGATAATCCTGCAGGGCGGGAATGAGTAGTTCGAAGTTCTTATGGAAAAGCGGCTGCGGAGTGATTTCACAATGCACGGTGGCCTGTGCCTTCCCTTCCATCCGCGTGCCGAAACACACCTTGCGGAAGGTTTCCATATCAGCATCCAACTGCGAAGCCGTCAGCAGTTTCCGTTCAGCCTTCATCTCCTCCAGAATCTGTTTCTGCTCCATCTCCGTAACACCTTCGAGCCGTTCGGTCAGCGCCTGCTGTGAGAAGCCTTCGCGATAGATGCGGTCCACGGTATCGGTGACAAAGCTGAAATCCTTGGCAGCCAGGACGGTATGCTTAGGCAGAAAACTGACGAAAGAAACCAGTTCCGAAGAAAGTGTAGCCAATTCGGGTACAATCTCCACTGTTTCGCGCCGTTCCCTGGAGAGCTGGCTCTCCACTTCAAACGTGCGTATCGAGTCAATCTCATCACCGAAGAAATCCAATCGGAAAGGGTATTCGTGGCTATACGAATAGATGTCCAGGATGCTGCCGCGAAGGGCGAATTGTCCTGGCTCATACACATAGTCTACTTCATGGAAGCCGAAGTCGCGGAGCGTCTGTTCCAGTTCAGTCACATTCTTCGTCTCTCCCGTCCGCAACTGCATCGAACGCTCATCAAGTTTCCGCTTGGAGACCACCAATTCCGAAAGGGCATCCGGATAGGTCACAATATAAAGTGAAGAGTGAAGAGTGAAGAGTGAAGAATTAAGGATGTCTTGGTGCTCGAAGCTCACATCAGCTCCAAGGGTCTTGGCGTTTCCTCGGGCGATGCGGAGAGCCTCTTCGGAGATATCCCAGGCAGAGACTTCAGCCTTAGGCATCTCGAGGGCCAAGGTGATAGCGATGCATCCGCTGCCAGTACCTATATCCAGTAGACGACACTTTTCATGGCTCTCTTTTCGCTTCTCATTTTCGATAATCCATTGACAAAGTTCTGCTGTCTCAGGGCGTGGGATGAGTACGCCTGGTGTCACATGGAACTGTCGCCCGTAGAAGTCTGCAGTGCCTAAGACATACTGCACAGGCTCGGCCTTTTCCAGCCGTGCTATGATTTTTTCCAGTTCCGTTTGGTCATTTGAAGATAATTCCGTAACTTTGCCACAGAGAATGTCAGTCATCGATAGAGCGAAGCGCACATCGAGTACCCAGCGGACAATCGCTTTTGCCTCACTTGTGTCGTAGATAGGGGTCAGTCTGTGCCAAAGTTCTTCGTATGTCATAGTGGGTACAAAGGTAAGAAAAAAAGTGAAAAGAGAAAAGTGAAAAGTGAAAAATATATGAACGGCGACGAAAAATTCATGCGACGCTGTATTCAGCTGGCCAAGAACGGACAGCAGAATGCGAAGCCGAACCCGATGGTGGGAGCGGTGATTGTCAGTGCTGATGGCAGAATCATCGGCGAGGGTTATCATGTGCGCTGTGGTGAGGGGCATGCAGAGGTGAACGCCTTTGCTTCTGTGCGCCCAGAGGACGAGGCTTTGTTGTCTGAGTCTACCATTTATGTGAGTCTGGAGCCTTGCTCGCACTATGGCAAGACACCACCTTGTGCTGATCTTATCATTAAGAAAGGTGTGCGACGGGTGGTCGTGGGCTGTATCGATGAGTTTGCTGAGGTACAAGGCCGTGGTATTAGAAAGTTGCGTGAGGCTGGGATTGAGGTGGAGGTTGGTGTTCTTGAGGCGGAATGTAAGCATCTGAATCGCCGTTTCTTTACGTTCCATCGTGAAAAGCGTCCTTATATCATCCTGAAATGGGCGCAGACAGCCAATGGCTTCATTGATGACCACTTCAAGCCTGTCCAGATTTCCAATGATTTTACCAAGATGCTGTCTCATAAGCTGCGCGCAGAGGAGGATGCTATCCTGGTGGGGCGTGTGACGGAAGAACGGGATCGTCCACAGTTGAATGTCCGTGATTGGTATGGTCCTGCTCCCAAGCGGCTCGTCATTGATCATGCCCATCCGCTGAATCTGGAGAGTCTGCATGCCCATCATATACAGTCGCTGATTGTCGAGGGAGGCGCCAAGACACTGAATTCCTTCTTGGAGCAACATCTGTGGGATGAGATCCGTGTGGAGACCTCCGACCTGACTGTCACAGACGGTACACGTGCGCCTCAGGTGCCTTCTGAAGCCAAGGTTGTCAGTTCAGAAATATACGATGGCAACAGGATCGTGACATTTCGTCGATAAATGTCTGCAACCATAAAAATAGCCCTCGGAAGTGCAACATTTCCGAGGGCTATATATATAATAAGATGTAATCCTTACTTCATCAGTGACTGACGAGCAGCGTCGATCTTGTCCTTAGCCTCAGTCAACTGAGTCTTCAGCTCAGCAACAGTTGTTGCGTTGAGAACATCCAGAGGAGCCAGTGCGTCAGCAACGGGCTTGATGTCGGGATCATACTCAGACAGACGATCCAGAGCGTCGAGAATCAGCACGATACGGAAGGTAGAGTTGGCAGCAGCCTCGTCGTCGAAAGCAGCGAGGAACTTCTCTGTGTTCTGGTTAACCAGATAGAGCTGCTCAACGAGAGATGCAGCAGCAATCTGCCAGAAGTAGTTGATACGGCCGTTCTCGTTCATGGCATTGTAGAGAGCCTCAGTAGCCTCTGCGATAGGAGCATCATCCTCGATAGCCTTGAAAGAGGGGTCATTGATATCGGTAGCCAGTTTGGTAATAGCCTTGTCATACTCATCGGTAGGCATCTCATAGAGCTTAGCTGTCTGAGCGTCAACCTGGAGAGCAGCGAGCATGCGGTACTTCTCAGCCAATGTGGCAGCATTCTCTGCTACGGCAGGAGCCAGCAGATAGGTAGGCTTTACCTGCAACTCTTCTTTTGTCAGTTTGATGGTGCCATTGCTGGCCTGCATAACGGGAAGCTGCTTCAGCTTGCCAATCTCAGAAGCGAGGCTGTCGACGTGCATCTTGATGCTGGCCTCAATCTGCTCCTGCTCAAAACTCTTGATAGAGTCGTTTGTCTCTACAGTGTTACCACTCTTGTTTCCTCCGCATGCTGCGAAGACCATTGCTGCGAATGCTACAGCGAAAATTGATAATTTCTTCATTGTTTTAAAATTTAGTTATTAATTAAAAATTTGAATTGTTTTTCTATTTACTGTTCACCTTTTCTGATAAATCTGCCTGGACAGTCTGTCAGTAGCAATATGATTCCCATGATACTCATAATCGCCATGACGCCCATATTAAACCAGAGCGTCTTGATGTGGTGTGAGCCAAGGACCTTCTCGCTGCTGTAGAAGGGAGCGCGACCTGTCGTGCTTCGAGGGGTTAGGAAGATAAGACCGGAGCGGGGAACAATGGCGTGCCCGATGACATCGAGCATGCGCCCTTGATCTGCACCAACGACGAACTCCTCCAGTTTGATGTTATAGTGGCTCCGCTTCAAGTCGAGCACTGCATCCTTACCCATCTCACGGATCATCCTTGCCATTACGGCATCAGCCTTCAGGGTGGCTTCGTTGCTTCGCTTCGAGAGGATATCCTCGCACTTGGTCATATATTCCTTGAGTGAGGGGTAGGAGTAGTCTCCATTGTAAGGCTCGATCCCACAGAATTCAGACACGAAGGGCAAGCCTTGCTTGATCACTTTAATATGGTTCTCGTCGACCTCCTTGCCATGATCTTTTTCATCCTTCAGGGTTTCCAACTGAGACTCTAATTCATAGAGGAAGCCAGCGTTAACAAACTGCGTCTCATATCTCTCTTTGTCGAGCTCAAAGAAAGCTTTCTCGTATTCGTTGTCAGAATAAGATGTGACGGCAAGTGCCTCATAGGCCCAGCGGGAAGGAATGAGATCGCCAATCAACGGCACATTACCAGTCTGGCTCTTTGGCGTCAGGTCGGAGAAGCTAACTACAAGTCCACAAAGGAGAATCTGAGGAATCAGCAGTATGGGGATGCTGATGTAGATGGCAACTACCGAACTGAGACACTGCGAAAGGAGCAGACCCGTCAAGCTGGCGAGGAACGAGGTGATGAACAAGATGAGCCACCATGTCCAGAAGAGGCCATGAAGCTCCATGATATAGTTGCCGATGACGACAAACAGTAGGGTCTGTAGCAGTGAAACTCCTGCCATATAGACGATCTTCGACCAGATGTAACTGCTATATGAGAGTCTCAGGAACTTCTCTCGTTTCAGCAGGGCTCTGTCCTTGATGATTTCCTCGGCACTGCCGCTCATTCCGATAAAGGTGGCGACGATGACTGCCATGAAGAAATAGCTGACGAGGTTCTTATTGTTCATCACGCTATAGCCTTCAGGAGGCGCATAGCGTGTCAGGTAGGCACACACCATCGCGAGTAGCGGTGCTTCGAGTAAGGTGATGCACAGATACTGCACATTCGTAATCTTCGTCCTGATGTTTCTTCGCAAGAAGATCAGGAACTGCTTGAGGGCATTTGGCTTCTTCTGGTCTGATGCCGGTACGTTGCTGACGCTGGGGGTTGGCAGCTCGGCTCTGTTCTTCAGATAGAGCTCATGCCACTCTTGCGGCGACATCTTCCTCTCGTCGGATACCTCACCACTGCTGTTAAGTGCCTTTTCGTCGATGATGTTCAGAACAATCTCTGGGTTGACGTTACCACAGGTAGGACAGGCACTGGTCTCTGCATCAGCATAGTTGGCGGCTTCCTTGAAATAGGTAATGGCATCAATGGGATTGCCGTCGAATACGGGATAGCCGCCTTTGTCAAGCAGCCACAGACGGTCGAAGAGTTTATAGACATCGCTGGAAGGCTGGTGAATGTTCACCACGATGAGTTTGCCTTTGTATGTCTGTTCTTTCAGGAGGTTGATGACCTTCTCTGTATCTGCCGACGAGAGTCCTGAGGTAGGCTCGTCGAGGAAGAGTACAGCTGGTTCGCGAATCAGCTCCAAGGCGATGTTCAGGCGCTTGCGCTGTCCGCCTGAGATATATTTGTTGATGGCAGAACCCACCTTGAGGTCCTTGGCGGCATCGAGCCCCAGGTCCTTGAGGGTCTTCATCACGCGCTTGTCAATATCCGCATCGCTCATGCCTTCGAAGCAGAGCTTGGCAGTGAAATAGAGGTTCTGATAGACCGTCAGCTCTTCAATCAGCAGGTCATCCTGCGGCACAAATCCAATCAGGTTCTTGGCGGCAGGTTCAGAGATGCTGTGCCCATTGATGGTAATGGTTCCTTCCTGAGGAATCAGTGTACCATTGAGGATAGAGAGTAGTGTAGACTTACCTGTACCCGAACCTCCCATGATGGCCAGCAGTTCTCCGTTGTGCAGAGTAAAGCTGAGGTCGTGCATGCCGTTGTCGCTGTTGGGGAAACGGAAGTTGATGTCACGTCCGCAGAACTCTACTTGTTCGATCTTCTTGAGACTCTCGCCAAAGGCATCGGCATATTTTTCATAAATCGTTGAGAAGTAGATGGGCTTGCCGCTTTTCCCTTTCAGTACACTACTTTGGAGCCATACCTGGAAAGCGCCTGGGAGCACAGGGACATCGTTAAGCGTAACGGTATCATTTCCTGTATAGGTAAACAAGAGCATACCTAACTCTGGATCCATCAGTGTCTTCAACTGTCCGTCAGTATCCTCCAATGTGTGGAACATCACAAATTTCGTAGGGGTGTTGTGAACGAAATCGGTATAGTTCTGGTATTCTTTTTCGGGAATATTAAAGATTTCGACGATTGTACGGAACATGATGTCGGAGAACTGTCCGTCGCCACTGCAGAACTCCATCAAACGGAGTAGCAACAGCGACTCCTCTTTGTTGGTGATTTTTCCATGAAGACTGGAGCAAATAGACTCAACGGTGACCTTAATGTCAACGTCGACAGTCTCGTATGCGGCCCGCATATCTGTGTACAGATCGAGATACGTGTCAATGTTCCTGATACCTAAATGTCGACGCAAATAGTTTGTGAGCATGGTCTTTGCCCACGCTTCGTCTACTTGCTCTTCCTTGCCAAATAGCGCAAATAAGGTAAGGAAACTCGATAAGATGAGGTCTGTCATCTTTCTTAATGCTTCACAATTTTATAGTTCGAACTTAAATTTTGCTTGCAAATTTATGAAAAAAAAGGGACTATAAACTCGAAAGCAAGTTAAAAAGAATTAAAGTGGGCTATTTACGTCCGAAATCAGCAGGAACCTCGCCCCATTTTGAGGTTTCCCATTTGATGATGGGGTTACGATAGTTGTGTGTCTGCAGCCAATTCTCAGCCCTTAAGATAATCTGATAGAGCTGCTCTGTCTGGGGTGTACGCTCGAGCGTGGTCTTGCATTTTCGCTTCTGAACCCATAGGATGGCATTGTAACTGTCGGAATAGATGGTCTTGTCGTGAAGTCCCTGTTGCCAGGCTAATGCCAGCGCATGGACGATGGCAAGGAATTCACCTATATTATTGGTGCCGTGAACGGGTCCGTAGTGAAACACCCTCGCACCCGTCTGCAAGTCGATGGCCTGATATTCCATAGGACCAGGATTGCCTGAGCAGGCTGCATCCACAGCCCACGCATCTGCCCTTACCTCTGGAGGCAAGGGCAGAACCGTGTCGTTGCGGTATGACGGCGGATTAATTAACATTTCACTTCTCACTCCACACTCCTCACTCCACACTCCTTACATTCTCTCTGGCACTTCGATGCCCAGCAGACCCATACCGTTCTTGATGATCTTGGCTACATTCTTGGCCAAGACGAGACGGAAGAGCTTCTTCTGCTCATCAGGTTCATTGAGGATCGAGTAGTCGTGATAGAACTGATTGAACACCTTCGTAAGTTCATAGCAGTAGTTGGCGATACCTGAAGGTGAGTAGTCCTTGCCTGCCTGTTCTACAGCGGCACCAAACTCGTTCATCTTCTGAACCAGTTCAATCTCTTTCTCCGAGAGAGAAACTGGCGAGACGGCAGGTTTGATTCCCTCAGCCTCAGCCTTGCGCAGGATACTGCGGATACGGGCATAAGTATATTGGATGAATGGGCCTGTATTGCCGTTGAAATCGATACTTTCCTCTGGATTGAAGAGCATGTTCTTACGGGCATCGACTTTCAGGATGAAGTATTTCAGGGCGCCCATACCTACGATACGGGCTATCTCACGACGCTCTTCCTCGGTCATATCGTCGAATTTGCCCAATTCCATCGAGGTCTTGTAGGCATCTTCCACCATCAGTGCCATCAGGTCGTCGGCATCGACAACTGTTCCCTCACGACTCTTCATCTTACCGTTAGGCAGCTCCACCATACCGTAAGAGAAGTGTACCAGCTCCTTGCCCCACTTGAAGCCTAAGCGATCCAGCAGGATAGAGAGCACCTGGAAGTGATAGTTCTGTTCGTTGCCCACTACATAGATCATTTTGTCGATGGGGAAGTCCTGGAAACGCATCTCTGCCGTTCCGATGTCCTGCGTCATGTAGACGCTGGTTCCATCGCTGCGGAGCAGCAGCTTCTGATCCAGTCCCTCGTTGGTAAGGTCAGCCCATACCGAGTTGTCCTCATGGCGCTCGAAGAGTCCCTTGGCGAGACCTTCCTCTACCTTGGCCTTACCCTTCAGATAGGTTTGGCTCTCGTAGTAGATCTTATCGAAGCTGACGCCCATCTTCTTGTAAGTTTCGTCGAAGCCGGCATATACCCATGAGTTCATCTTCTCCCAAAGTGCGCGCACGTCGGGATCGTTCTGCTCCCACTTCACGAGCATCTCGTGGGCCTCTTTGATGAGGGGAGCCTCTTGTTTGGCCTTCTCCTCGTTCATGCCCTGGGCTACGAGCTCTTTGACCTCCTCGCGGTAATGCTTGTCGAAAGCCACGTAGTAGTCGCCAATCAGATGGTCGCCCTTCTTGCCGGAACTCTCTGGTGTCTCGCCATTGCCCCACTTCAGCCAGGCGAGCATCGACTTACAGATGTGGATACCGCGATCGTTCACGATATTGGTCTTTACCACCTTGTTGCCATTGGCCTCCATAATCTGTGCCAACGACCAGCCCAGCAGGTTGTTGCGCACATGACCAAGGTGTAGGGGCTTGTTGGTGTTGGGCGAAGAGTACTCGATCATGACGAGGGGAGAGTCCTCCGTAGCCTTTTTCATGCCGAAGTTCTCGTCTTGATCGATGGCGCTAAGCAACTGTAGCCATGCCCCATCGCCAATGCTCAGGTTCAGGAATCCCTTCACCACATTGAACTTCTCCACGGACGGACAGTTCGCCGTCAGATATTCGCCAATCTCCTGAGCCGTCTGCTCGGGACTTTTCTTGGCAGCCTTGACAAAGGGGAATACAACTAAGGTCAGGTTACCTTCAAACTCGCTTCTCGTCTTCTGTAGCTGCAACATCTTCTCCGTGGCGTCCATACCATAGAGGGCCTTCACGGCCTCGCCCGCAGCCTTACTGATCAATGCTTCAATATTCATCTTTCTCAAATTTTGGGTGCAAAGATACAAATAAGTGAGAAGAAAACCAAAAGTTTTTGGATATTATCCTATTTTTATCTCGTATTTCGACACAAACGGAGAAGACGGTAGTCATGATAAGTGCGGGAATTATTACTCAACGTTCAACTCCTTCCTCAGCGTCAGTATGTTGAGATTGTCTAAACGCTCATAGTTGATGGAGTCCATGTTCTGACGCATGATGAGGATGCCCATGCCTCCAACGCTCCGTTCTTCAGCAGACGGCGCGGCAACAGTGCCCGGTGCCGTAGGGGTGTCGAAGCCCGTCTGTGTGGTGGGGTCGAATGGACGGCCACAGTCTATGACGGTGAACTTCAGACGCAAGTTGTTCGATGCGGCCTCGATGGTCACGTCGCCATGCTGTCCGGGTGGGTATGCGTATTTCATCACGTTGACGACAGCCTCGCCTACCGCCGTCTTGATCTGTCCGGTAGTCTCTTGGTTGAAGCTTACCTCACGACACACCTCTTCGACAAAGGCATTCAACTTCGGTATCTCGTTCAGGTCAGTGGGCAGTAGAAGCTTTCCGTCAGGGAAGTCCAGCCGGCCATTGCAATTATCTTCTCCACGTTGTTGGCTTACTCTCACTCCAGTGGAATCTCTGGATGCTGAACAGCCAGGGGCAGACCCTTCTGCGAGAGGTAGAACATGTAGAGGATGACGTCCTTCTTGCCTCGGTTCTCGCCGTGGTGGATAGTGTTCACCATCTCCACGACGGGCTCGCCCTCATGCACCGTCTTCTCCTTGCCGTCCTGTCCGATAATGGTCAGCTCGCCCTGCACCAGGATGCCGTAGTTCATCACGGGATGGTGGTGCCAACCCAGTTTCTGACCGGCAGGGAACACATACTTCATGGCCACCAGTTCGGGGCGACCCTGCAGATAGTCGGGCAGCTCCACGCCGTCCCAGCTCTGCGATGTGCGGATCAGTTCGGTTGATACCACTTGTTGAGCAGGACTGTCCTCCTGTGCCTTGGCCTCCTTGCAGGATGTCATACTGACTGTTGTGCCGCAGATTAAGAGGGTGGCGGCAAGCACCAAGTTCATCATCTTTTTCATTGTCTTTATAGTTTAACGTAATTACCTATATAGATATATGTATCTTCTGAATTTCATTCTTACAGAATATGCCTGAAAATCGTAGCAAAGATAGATAATTTCTGCTGAACTACAGAATGGTTAATGTTTTTTAACCACATTTTTTAGTTACGAAGGGATGATGCCCATAGTCCTGCAAACGTCAGCAGACCGTTAAGCATCAGCAGCTCGTAGCCAAAGCGATACCCCAAAAAGTGCTGGGCTGTGAGGTCCAGGAAGTAACAGAGCAGGGGAGAGACGATGCAGATATATGGCACGACGGTGTCGTTGGGCTGCTTCTTTGTGAATAGTCCGAAGACGAACAGTCCCAGCAACGGGCCATAGGTGTAACTGGCCAGAATGTAGATGGCGTCTATCAGTGAGGTGGAGTTGACCTGACGGAATAGGAGAATGAAGAGTACGAAGAAGAGGCACATGGCAATATGCACTTTTTTCCGAAGCTCCTCATTGTCAGGCTGCCGACGGATGTCTACGCAATAGCAGGTGGTGAGCGAGGTGAGAGCGGAGTCGGCACTCGAAAACGATGCCGCCACAATGCCGATGGTGAAAAGCAATGTCAGAAGTGACGAATCGGCTGATCCCTGAATAAAGGTGGGGAGCATCTCGTCGCCCTTCAAACCGCTACCGAGCACCATCGTCAGTAAGACGCCCAGGGCTAGAAAGAGCAGATTGGCAGGAACAAACGCCACACCGTAGGTACACATATCCTTCTGCGCATCGCGCAACGTCTTGCAAGTCAGGTTCTTCTGCATCATGTCCTGATCCAGTCCCGTCATGACGATGGCGATGAAGGCACCACTCAGGAACTGTTTGACGAAGTGGTGAGGCGACAACCAGTCATCGAACACGAAGATGCGACTCATCTCACTGTTGGCGATGGCGCTAACGGCCTCATTGACAGACAGGTTCAGCTGACTGATGACAGAAAGGATGATCATGATGAGGGCTGTGAAGAGACAGAGCGTCTGGAACGAGTCGGTAAACACCAGCGTACCAATGCCGCCACGACGGGTGTAGAGCCAGATGAGCGCTACCATCACAATGACATTCGCAGCGAAGGGAATACCTGCAGGGTCGAAGACAAACTGCTGAAGGATGATGCAGATGACATAGAATCTGACTGCAGCCCCTGTCATCTTCGACAGTAGAAAGAAACTGGCGCCCGTCTTGTACGATCGCACGCCAAGCCGTTGCCCCAGATACGTGTAGATGCTCGTAAGGTTCAACCTATAATAAAGAGGTAACAGCACAAAGGCAATCACCAGATAACCCACGATGAACCCCAGACACATCTGCAGATAGGTCATCTGCGAGGTGAGTACCATGCCAGGGACAGAGACGAATGTGATGCCTGATATCGAGGCGCCAATCATGCCAAAGGCCACCATATACCACGGGGCACGACGATTGGCACGATAGAATGTATCGTTGTTTGCCTTCCTGCTCGTCAGGTGACTGATGCCGAAAAGGATGGCGAAATATGCCAGTACAGTGATGATAATTGTCATTTCAGCGTGCAAAGATAGTTAAAATCCGTGTAATCCGTGTCATCCGTTCCAAAAATTATTATCTTTGCGCTCGATATGAACATCCGTGACCGTCAGATTCTGCAGATTGCCCTGCCTTCGATCGTGTCGAACATCACCGTGCCCTTGCTGGGGATGATCGATGTTGCCATCGTGGGCCACATGGGTAGTCCTGTCTATATCGGAGCTGTGGCAGTGGGCTCAATGATTTTCAACCTCGTCTATTGGCTTTTCGGCTTCCTTCGCATGGGATCCAGTGGAATGACATCTCAGGCTTTGGGGCGCAGGGATTTCAGGGAGGTCACACGGATTCTGGTACGCTCGATGGTGATTGCGCTGGGCATCGCCCTGCTGCTCATCGTGCTCCAGATACCGATGAAATGGCTGATGTTCTGGTTGATCATTCCTACGTCGGATGTGGTGCCCTTCGCCACTACCTATTATTATATTGTCATTTGGGGAGCGCCAGCCATGATGGGGCTTTACGGACTCTTGGGTTGGTATATCGGTATGCAGAACACGCGCATCCCCATGTTCATCTCCATCATGCAGAATGTGGTGAACATCCTTGCCTCGTTGACTCTCGTCTATGGTTTTGGCATGAAGATCGAGGGTGTCGCCTTGGGTACTGTGATAGCCCAATATGCAGGGTTCATCGTGGCTTTGGGACTTCTGAGCTACCATTATGGGCGCCTGAGGAAGTATCTTGTATGGCAGGGAACGTTTGTCCGTGAGGCGATGGGGCGCTTCTTCCACGTGAATCGCGACATCTTCCTCCGCACGCTCTGTCTTGTAGCTGTCAATCTTTACTTCACGTCGGCAGGAGCTCGCAGCGGGGCCGTCATCCTATCCGTGAATACGGTGATGATGCAGTTATACCTCTTCTTCTCCTACTTCATGGATGGTTTTGCTTATGCCGGTGAGGCGTTGGGGGGCAGAACCTATGGCGCTCGTAACAAGGCGGCTTTTCACGAGACATTACGCCACCTCGCCTTTTGGGCAGTAGGCGTTACCTTATTTTATACGTTGGTATATCTGCTTGGCGGTCGTTGGATCGTGAGTCTGCTGACAGACGAGCCTCAGGTTATCCTCACGGCTGACGACTATCTCTTCTGGGCTTGGCTGGTACCAGCAGCAGGTGCGGCGGCTTTCATCTGGGATGGTATTTTCATTGGCATCACAGCCACTCGTGGCATGCTTGTCTCATCGTTTGTCTCATCCCTTGTCTTTTTCGCTGTCTACTTGCTCACGGCGTCAGCTTTAGGCAATCACGGGCTTTGGCTTGCCATGATTGTCTACCTCGCATCCAGGGGCGTATTGCAGACCCTATGGTTCTTCCGTAGATGCCGTTAGATCTTTCGTCTTTTACGATTTTGGTGGCATCAAGTTTCCACGATTACCTTTATGACTCCCGCATCTCTGGCAGACTCGTCTCTCAGGCAAGTCTGCTCAGCAGTTTTATAAGTACGCGCCAGATGTCGTCGATGGTGGATAGCTCCACGCGCTCGCTGGTGGAGTGGGGCTCCACGATGCGCGGGCCTATACTGGCTATCTGGATGCCTGGATAACGCTCCACGAAGAAGCCTGCCTCCAGCACGAAGTGCATCGCCACCATGCGTGGCCGCCAGCCCAACACGTCGAGGAAGGTGTCAGAGGTCATCTGTAGGAATGCCGACTGCTGGTCTTCCTGCCAGGCGGGTGCCGACATCACGGTCTCGCTCTCGGCTCCGGCTTCGTGCATCACATCGGCAATCCTCCGGCTAAGTTCCTCCATCTCGCTATCGATGAAACTGCGGGTGTGGGTGGATACGAAGATTGAGTCACCCTCAGTCATGATGCGTCCGATGTTGTTTGAGGTCTCCACCGTGTCCGTCATAGTGTCGCTCATCTTCACCATGCCCTGGGGAATCTGTTTCAGGCATGACATCAGAGCCTCAAAGGCTTCGTCGTCGATGACGGTCTTTTGCGGCTCACACGGACTGACGTTGCAATGCATGCTAGGGTCGGTGCTCCCATACCTCTCTTCCAGCCATTGGTTGACCGTCGTTTCCAGTTCCTTCATCAGTGTCTCATCCGCCGAGGTGCAGATAACGATTTCTCCAGAAGAGGCGATGGAGGCGTTGGCCTCGCCGATGTTGATGGAGGCGATGTTACAAGATTGAAGGATTTTAGAATTGAAGAGCTGAATCGCTGCGGTCACCGCGCTGCAACGACCCTTGTTGATATCTACGCCTGAGTGGCCTCCCAGTCCGCCCTCAAAGCGGATGCGATACCAGTTGCCGTTCGGAGCAGGCTTGCGATGCGCGGGAATGCGGTGAAACTGCAGACAGGCTCCTGCGGCTCCTGTCGTGATAGTGTCGTAGTCCTCGGAGTCGAGGTTGATTACCTTGCGGCCCACGAGGAAGTCTTTACTCAGCTGTGAGGCCCCCGACATGCCGTCTTCCTCGTTGGTGGTGGTGATCACCTCCAGCGGCCCATGCACGATTTCGTTGCTCTCCAGCACGGTCAGAGCCATCGACAGTCCAATGCCGTTGTCGGCTCCTAATGATGTGCCGTGCGCCTTCATCCACCCATTGTCCACGTAGGCGTCAATGGGCGTGTTCAGCGGGTCGCTCATGCCTACGCACACCATATCCATGTGGTTGAGCAGTACGATGGGCTCGGCATTCTCGTGGCCAGGCGTGGCGGGCTTGCTGATGACGACGCAGTTCTCCTTGTCGCGCTTATAAGATAGGTGTAGCCTTTCTGCCGTCTGACAGAGATAGTCGGCTATGCGCTCTTCGTGGTGCGAAGGACGTGGAATCCGGTTCAGTTCCTTGAATATCTGTAATACTCGCTCTGTTGTTGGTGTCATATCTTCACTTTTATTTGGTTTCATATTATGTCTGTCGCAATTTGTCTGCAAAGGTACTTAAACTTTTGCAGACCAAAGAAGGATTTACTTGGAAATCGTGTTTGAATTTTGGTTATATGCCTTTGCCACGCATTTCCACTCGCCGTCAATCTTCAGCAGCAGAAGTACATCGGTAAAGTCGATGGTGCCTCCCCAGCCCTCTTCTATCACACGGACAACGGCCAACGTCTCTTCCAGTTCCAGCACATCGATGCGGGTCTTGAACTCACGACTGATGTTTGTTGGACTTATTGACACTGATAAATGGGAATTTAGCCTATCACGTATTTACTGCCCGGTATTAGCGAGATAAGTTTTGTAGTGACTGCACAACACAGGAATGTGAGCAGTCCGATAGCGGGAATCGCCAGCCATACGGGCAACAGCGGATGAGCCACATCTCCATCGATAATCCATTCTGCTATAAATGTCAGAAAGAAGATGTGCATCAGATACATACCGAAGGTGAGCTTGGCAAGACTGTTAATCCAACCTGGGGCTTTCTGGATGCAGCTGAACAGCAGAAATGCTCCGAAGGTTGCCAGCAATACGTTGGGGGTACAGAACTCCCATGACCATTCCATCATCGGTGTATCCATCTGCACTCCAGGCACGGCCTTCCACCAGAAACTCCATGCGGTAAACAACCCGCCTACGACAAAGCAGATTGTACCGATGGTCGTCCGCTTCTGCCTGTTCCACTTCAGATGAACCCGTATGTAGTGAGCCAATACGAGATAACCTAAATAGCCAGAGCAGTACCATAGGGCAGAGAACTGATTCCAGAAACATTCGCCCCAGAGTTCAGGCGACACGAAGCGGTGGAGCCATGGGATGAGCGTGGAGAAGGCAAATATGCCGAGGAATATACGTTCGTCTTTCGCGCTGGACTTTTCGAGCCAGGGCGACACCACTGGGATAATAAGGTAGAGACTGATGAGCGGATACATGAACCACAGATGACCGCCCCATAGCGGGAAGTTGAAAGGCACCATCTTCAGCTGCTCTAAAGCCTCATTCCAAGTAAACCCTCCCCAAGTGGCAGGCAATATTGCATAAAGCACCAAGAAGCAAATGAAGGGCGGAAGGATGCGCAGGAAACGACGATGATAAAACTGGCTCATCGTCATACCAGGCTTCATCGGCACCAGCAGAAAGGCCGAGACAATCATAAACAGCGGCACGGATATGCGCCCGAAGAAACCGTCATAGATGGAAACCCAAAGGCGGTTGTCCTCGTTGACTACTTGGGACACAGGCCCCATGTTATAAAACTGCTCACTGGCGTGAACTACCATCACCAGCAGGCAGGCGATTACGCGGATGTAATCTACAAAGGCTATTCTCTCTTTCATCTTTTTTGTAATTTGCGGATAACCCGACAAGGATTGCCAACAGCTATTGAATCAAGAATTGGCAATTCGGGCCTACCTGAGTGTTGGAACCAATGGTGATGATGCCACCATCGAGCATCGTGCCATTGTAGTTGATGAACACGTTCTCACCTAATTTTATGCCATGGCCATGGTCGCAATGAAAGGGAGGGGCCACTGTGGATGACTCTGGAATACCGGGAACCAGATCTTCTATCGTCTTTCTGTAATCTTCATCCTCGGTGGTCATGGTCTGCAATTTTGCGCAAATATGCTTTGCCCTATAGTGACTCGTCAAACATTCCTCGCTTGTAAAGTCATAGAACTCTTCACGGCGCATCTTTTCAAATTCTGTCATAACTTCTAAGTTAAATTCCGTTTTATCTGTCTGTATTATTAAACTTTGTTGCAAAATTAGTCATTTCTGATAAATTCCCGTGAAAATTGCGGAACTTCCACGAAAAATTCACAATTTTTGAGTAACGTTGTGCCTGATTTTAGGATGTTTTATGAATAAACGGGAGTTCCTTCGTTGATGCATCGGAGCACCTTCGGTCGTCCTCCACGGGTCACCTGCATAACCGTGTGGATTAACCAAAGATCTTGATCAGTCTGAAGAAAATGTATGCCGTATTGATGCTGTTTTCTCGCATTTTTTTTGGCTAACTTTGCAGCCGAACTGAAAATGATGTAAGATTATGTATAAAACTAAACGGACAACGATTATCTGCTTTGCTATATTGCAGAGTATGGCCATGATGGGGCAGCTGAGCGACCCACGAGAGAAACTGAGTATCACGGCAACAGTGGATGGTTCTACCAATACCGACTATCGCTGGGAGTCGGAGGACGGAGATGTCCTGGAAACGGGGCGCGTGCGTCGGCGCGTCGGCGCGGCAGCGCGTCATTTGCATTTCCGTATTTGCTGCGGCGTGGTAATAACTCTGTTTATATATATTATATATTTATATATTATTATAATAATATATAAATTAAATATAAGATATTTGGTGCGCATCGCATTTCATCAAATGACGCGGTGACGCGCTGCTGCGCCGATACGCCTCAAACTGTTTTTAACACTTCGAATAAATACAAGATAATCGGTGGCAACCGTTGTCTTGCCTCTGAATTATTCGTACCTTTCCTCTATAAAACCGAAATATATTCTCTCGCCAGAGTAACTAAAATCAAGAATATGGTTAAGGATGGAGCATATAACTACATCACAAGC
>ODAI014646410.1_pt1 | contig 16875 bp, 15 predicted proteins | sample 1539321 | NCBI WGS metagenome assembly ODAI01 (sample SAMN02144231, study PRJEB22623) | gut metagenome | biome: sheep rumen | host: Ovis aries | place: New Zealand | reverse complement strand
TGCAAAGATTCCTATCTTATGCTCCGCAAGTATACCGGACAGTTTTGAAAGAATACCGATCAATGAAAAATCGAGAACTCCTTGAATACGAAAGCCTCTCCACCCATCATCACGTTCGAGCGTGATTTGTGGCGTATCTTCCGTTTTACATACAAGCGACAATTCTTCATCCGTCTTACCTATAAAATAGAAATCGGACTCTGTGTTGATACACGATACGTCTGTCACTTTACAAACAGTAAGTTTATAATCAATTTTCTTCAGTTCCATCTGTAGTTCCTCCCAACTGCCGGAAGTCCTTTCTCAATTCCTTCAAGACGATAATTATAAGGAAAATCATCCGTTCCGTCTACCGTTACATCAAATAGATATATCTCTTCATTTGAAGTGTACATGGATGTCATGCAGTGATATGGACCACTTTTCAAGGACCAAATATAGTTCGTCAAAAGATGCCGCCACATGATCAATATCATATTCGATCACAGATTTTTCGATGTCACCTGAAGGCATAAACCAGACTGAATCTATGGAAGCATTTTTTGCACCCAGCATATCAGAAGTAAGTGAATCTCCTATCATAATGCACGATGATCTTGGTTCCGAAATCCTTTCAAAGCAAATATCGAAAAACGCTTTGTCCGGCTTTGTCACCCCCAGATCTTCGCTGATAAACAAATCATCTGTATACTTATCAAGTCCTGTAGAAGCCATCCGGCCCTTTGCGTTCATGGCAGCTCCGTTAGAGGCAATAAAGATCCTGGCATCCGGAATATTATCTTTTACCTTTCTGACAAATTCCAAGGCTCCGTCCATTAAAACACCGTTCACAGACATGGTCCGGATGAAATCACCGTTGATCTTCAGCGGATCAAGATTCGATACACATCCTTCGCACTGTGAAAAAATGTACTGAAATCTTTTAATAAAGAGCTCCTGCCTTGTGATAGTTCCTTTTTCAAGTTCCAGCCAAAGAGCTTTGTTATAATCTTTAAAAGCCTGATATATCTTCTCTGAAAAAGATAATCCGTTAGCCATCAGCACAATTCCGAGTGCTTTATATTCCGAAGCATGGAAATCAAGCAATGTCTGATCCAAATCAAAAATAAAGTTACGATGCATATATATGCTCCTGCAAATCCGCTTCTTTTATATCAACCCTGAACTCCTTTTGTAAAACCTTAACCGAAATAGCCGCACCATCAGTATTCATCAAGAAAATTGTGCCTTACACCATCCTTCTTGTATTCTATCACCGTATCAAGATTGACATTCTCTACACTTCTGAAGATGTTGGACTCGATAAAAGGATTTGTCTTTTTAAGTTCTGCAATGAGTTTCTTCGTTTCCAGCCTCTTACTTGATGTGGTACCGTCTTCATGACATGTTGTACAGGTATCTGTAAAATGACATGCACACTGAAGAAAATGAAGGTCATTATAATCCCTCCATGCGCATATATCTGCTTCCCTGACAAGATACATCGGTCTGATAAGTTCCATTCCCTCGAAGTTGGTACTGTGAAGTTTCGGCATCATTGTCTGGATCTGGGCGCCATGGATCATCCCCATAAGTATGGTCTCGATCACATCGTCATAATGATGTCCCAGGGCTATCTTATTACATCCAAGTTCCTTTGCCTTACTGTACAGATATCCCCTTCTCATCCTTGCACACAGATAACATGGATTTTTATCTATGGTATCAACCGTATCAAATATGGTACTTTCAAATATCGTGACCGGAATCCCAAGGGCCCCGGCGTTGCTTTCGATAAGAGCCCTGTTTTCACTGTTGTAGCCGGGATCCATTACAAGAAAAGTAAGTTCAAATTCCTTCTGCCTGTGGCGCTTTATCTCCTGGAACAGTTTTGCCATAAGCATGGAATCCTTACCGCCGGATATGCATACCGCAATACGATCGCCGTCTTCAATAAGATCATATGTCTTGCAGGCTTTTGCGAAAGGTGAAAAAAGCTGCTTATGGAATTTTTTTTGTATGCTCTCTTCTGCGGTCTTTCTTTTTTCTTCCATTTCTGCCGGAGTGCTCATATGAGATCTGACGTACCCCACATAACCTTCCGAAAGGCTGTAGCAGTCCCTGCCATCAAGAAAAGAAAGTGTATCATCTATCTCCCTTGACTTGCGCCCTATCTCACAGTAAAAAATGAGCTTCTTATCTTTTGGAATATCCGCCAAAAAGCTGCTGTTTTCAAGATCTTCGACATATACATGGAGTGCCCCGGGTATCATTCCGTATGCCGTAAGTCCTTCATCCCTTATGTCTATAAGCTCATATGAATCTGCCGGCAATTCTCTGAGGCCGTCATATGATATTTCCTTCATTTTCTGCTCTCCCCGACATCTTTTGCCACATGGATCTGACCGAATTTTACTCCCTCGTTTTACAAGGTCTATCCGTTTTAACAGTACAAGAGCATTATATGATATAATTTAAATTGATGCACACAACACTTCACATCTGATCTGTAAATCCCAAAGGAGATCCATATGCTTTTTTCTTTAGCGCTTATTCCGGTCATAATTCTTTTGATCATCATATACAAAAGAGACAAAAAGGAAAAAGAGCCCCTGGGCCTTCTTACCGGACTTTTTTTTGCGGGAATGGGAACAGTCATCACTGCCCTCATAATTGAAGCCATAGGCGGAGCTTTATTTGACCTTATCATCCCTTATGACTCCGCAGTGAAAGAGTTTCTTTCGGCTCTTATCATAATCGCTCCCGCAGAAGAGCTTGGAAAATACGCTGTTCTGAGGCTGATAACCTGGAAAAACAAGAATTTCAATTACAGCTACGACGCTATTGTATATGCCGTTTTTGTATCTCTGGGATTCGCTGCCTTAGAAAACATCGCATATGTCATTAGTATGGGATTAGGTGTTGCCATACTCAGAATGTTTACCGCAATTCCCGGACACGCTTCCGATGCGGTCTTCATGGGATATTTCTACAGCAGGGCCAAATATGCTCATATTACCGGAAAAAAGGACGAATACTCAAAAAATATTACCCTGACTCTGCTTGTTCCCATAATCCTTCACGGCTTTTATGATGCCATCATTCTTGGAGGATCGACTACGGATAACCTTGTTCTGATGGGAAGCAGCCTGATTTTGTGGATTGGATATGTCATAGTTCTCTTCGTACTTTCGATCATAACCGTCGTAAGGGCATCAAGAAACGATTTCTGCATCACTACATTTCCGGGAAATATCCAGACCGTGTATATTCCTTCAGTCATGGATCCATGGGTTTGTGAATGCGGAACCGGGAACAATATGAATTTCTGCTCAAATTGCGGCAGAATGCGTCCTGCCGGAGATATCTGGCACTGCAGAGTATGCGGGTGCCCCTCAGGCTATAATTTCTGTGCCTGCTGCGGAAGTCCAAGACCATGATTCTGTGCCCGAACGGTGTTTGATCAACCGTTTATTCCGGTATTCATGATTTGCGTTTATTTAAGATTTTATTAACTTGCTTATTTACCGACTTACTAATATTATTAATTATGTAAGCGGTACCATTTAACTGATCAAATCTTTATACATGGCGGAAAAAAAGCGTAAAAAAATTGCAGTTCTTGTGGGGCACCCCGAAGAACATTCTCACGAGCAGTTTCTCAAGGGGTTCCTGGAAGAAGCCTTTAAGAGAGATTATGACGTGGTAGTTTTTGCCATGTATGTCAAATATCAAAGGACTCCCGAACGCAATATAGGTGATTCATCCATATTCAAACTTATCAACTATGATATGTTTGACTGTTTTGTTGTGCTGGGGGATACTCTTCAGATCAAGGGCCTTCCGGAAGAACTTGAGGAAAAGCTTCACTCGGATTATAAAGGAAAGGCAATCTTTGTTGACTGGGAGAGCAAATATTTTCCTTCCATCCACATAGATAATTACACCCCTGAAAAGCTTGTTATAGATCACCTGATAGAAGAACACGGCATAAGGGATATCGCATTTCTTACCGGAAAATCCTGGCATCCCCACTCGATAATACGACTTAACGCCTACAAGGATTCTCTTGAACAGCACGGCATCGAATTCGACGAAAGCAAGATCTTCTACGGAGATTTCTGGTACACAAGCGGCGAAAGTCTCGCCGACAGTTTTATAAAAAACGGAGGAAAACTTCCCGAAGCAGTTGCCTGTGCCAACGACTGCATGGCACTTGGATTTGCCAAGGTAATGACGGCTAACGGGTATTCGATACCGGGCGATATTATCGTTGTAGGATGTGATTCAAACGCTGAGGGACGTCATGCCCCCATACCTCTGACTTCCGCTCCTCTTTCATCCATTGAGCTTGGGGCAAATGCTGCTCTCATGGCAGACTCGCTGATAACCGGCGGTCCCGAAAATAAAGTCACCCCTTCGCCCGAACTTTTTATAGGCGGCACCTGCGGATGTGACAGCACCAGTGCAAAACCTGTTTATTTTACCAGATCATCCTGGGATACCGAGCTGTCCCTTGCAACCATGTTCTCGCCTTTTAATGACATGGATGAAAACCTCATAGCCCAGACTTCTCTTTCCGGGCTTATAGGAACAATATTTGCTTCCATTTACCTTGTACGCGGTTTTGACAGCTTTAATCTCTGCCTCAACCCTTCCCTTGGAGATTCAGAAGAAGCCTTCGAAAAGAGGATCATGCATGCCATCAGATGCGGCGGCGAGTACGAGAATAAGGACAGGATTTTCACCGACACATATTTTGACAAGGATCTGATCCTTCCCGAACTGGGTGAAGCAAGGGAAAAGCCCTCAGTCTATTACATCATGCCTCTCTTCTACGACAAGAGTATATTCGGCTATGCCTCGGTCAGATTCGATGATAAGATCACAGTCATATCTCCAGAATACAGAGCGTGGCTGAGAAGCATCTCAAGAGGACTGGAATGCTTCAGAAGAAGCGACACACTGATCAGCGGTTCCAAGTTTGCTCATCACGAAATGACGACAGACAATCAGACAGGACTTCTGAATTACAGGGGATTCCTTGAGCATTCCGATACTCTTCTCAATCTGCTTGTAAATAACGGAGGATACATGGATGCGCTTGCAGTAGACATCAAGAATCTCTCCCAGATAAATAATACTTACGGACGCGCCGAAGGTGACAAGGCGATAATAAATGTAGCCAAAGCACTTGAAAATGTCTTCTCTTCAAGAAACAGCATCTGCTTAAGACCCGGAAGTGATGAACTTGTTGCTCTCAGGTTCACAAGAGAACCAGATGAGCGTGAAATACTCGAATCCAAGGATAAGCTGTTACAGATACTGAAGGAAAATTTCAGTTCGGAAGATTATGACATTGATCTTTATTATGGCATAGAAAAAGGAAGCCCCGCCACCCGCGAGGAGATGGAACGCCTTGTCAACATGGCTATCAGCCATAAAAACAGGAATAAAGCGGATGCGCACAAACTGTCAGCAAAGCAGCTTACGGACGAGGAGAAAAAAGAAGCGCAGACCGTCATGCAGATCCTTGTTGACAATAAGCTGAATTACAATTTCCAGCCCATAGTCGATTCAAAGACCGGAAAGATCTATTCATATGAAGCCCTCATGAGACCGGATGCGGATCCCTATTTGCCGCCTCCGGTGATCATAAGATACGCCGAATTGTATGACAGACTTTACGATGTGGAAAAACTGACATTTACAAATGTCATAAAGAGGATACAGAAAAACAGATCCACTCTTTCCGACGGAAAGAAGGTATTCATTAATTCGATTCCGGGTCATATGCTATCCGACAAAGACCTTAAGATCCTTGAGGATCATATAGCCTCAATGCCGGGCTCTGTTGTGGTTGAATTCACCGAGCAGTCGGAGATCTCAGACCAGGAGCTCAGACGAATGAAGGATACATTCGACAGGATCGGGATAGAGACCGCAGTTGACGATTACGGGACAGGCTATTCGAACGTATCAAATCTTCTCAGATACAAGCCTGACTATGTTAAGATCGACCGCTCACTTTTGGCGGGGATCCAGGACAGTCCGCAGAAGCAGCATTTCGTCAGAGATGTAATAGAGTTTTCACACGAAAACGGCATCAAAGCTTTAGCTGAAGGTGTGGAGACAAGTGAAGAGCTTAAGACAGTCATTATGCTTGGAGCCGACCTGATACAAGGCTACTATACCGCAATGCCAGCAAAAGAAATGATACAGTCCATAAATCCCGATGTTGCCGATGAGATCAGAAAATACGCCCTCTTAAGGGATTCTGTCACATCCGGAGAATGATCTTTCATTTATCTCTTTTTTCCGCAGATAAAAGATACTCCCTTATGAAGGAACCAGGCTATGGGAATTGCCGGCAGTATGACAGCTGCAAGATATAAAAACTGGTTCTGTATATGATAGAGAGGCTTTCCGCTTTCGTTCACGAAAGCAAAGCCAAAAAGCTGTACGAAAAGCGGATGCACAAGATATATTTCCAGTGTGATCGTTCCGAGAAACGAAAGGACTTTATTTCCTATCTTAATCTTCATTCCGATCAGCACAACCAGAATGACAAAAGTAAGTGCTGATATCTTCTGTCCGAAAAGCTCCGTAATGCCGTGTGCAAGATCGTTGTACTGACCCCCCATTGCCGTAATAAGCTGATAGTAATATGAAGCCCAGGCAAAAGCGAGTGCGGTGATCACGGTCATGATAACGATCAGGGGAACGTATCCCTTCTTAAGACCGCTTATGATCTTGTCCTTCTTACGGGCGGTTATGACACCTGCGGCAAAGAGGTGATGAGTGTTGTACCACCATGTCCCGGGGCTGAAGAGAAAACAGACGACTGAGTAAAGCACCACTCCCGCAATGAGAACGGCAATGCCTGCCTTCTCATTTTTTATTATCCTGAAGCTGAGATAAAAGACAAGATACATACAGATAAGTGCGGGAATATACCAGATATAATCATAGGTATTGATCCAAAGCGGTTTTTCGATGTGCACCTTCTTATATTTTTCTATTACAAAAAATACAAGCCAGATAATTGTTGCAGGGATAATGACCGGAAGGATCCGCTTTACAAAAAACTTATTCCAAAAGCCTTCCTTACTCTTTGATGCGGTAAACATCCCGTATCCGGAACAGAAGAAAAAGACAGCAACACACAAATATCCCACAAAGACAAAGGCATCAAGACCATGAACGATCCTGAAAGGCGCAAGCCATGGTGCACAAAGCCTCTGGGAGCAGTGATGGAATATTATAATAATGGAACAAAAACCAAGAAACGCCTTGGTAGTTCCAAAAGAGAGAACATCTTCGTTCCACTCACCTTTTTTGCATACCCGGGCACCAAAAAAAAGTAAAAGCAAAAGCAGCGGATAGTATAAATATACAAGCATGATATTTCCTCCCGTCATAATTGCTGTTATCAGGATCATTCCTGCACTTTTTTGTAATAATCTTCAAGCCTTGGTCTTGCTTTTTCATAGGCGCTTTTTAGTCCGGGATCGAACTGGGATCCCATACCTTCCATGATGATGGAATCAGCCTTTGAAAAATCAAACGCTTCTTTATAAACGCGCTTGCTCACAAGAGCATCATACACATCCGCAATGGCCATGATCCTTGCCTCAAGAGGTATCTCCTCTCCCTTAAGGCCATCGGGATAACCGGATCCGTCCCATCTCTCATGGTGATAATGAGCAACATTTTCCGCGATCTTCTTGAAAGATTCATCATCGGTGTTAAGGAGTATCTCATGGATGACCCGGGCACCCTCTTCAGAGTGCTTTTTCATTTTCTCGTACTCTGCGTCTTTAAATCTTCCGGGCTTTCTAAGGACGGCATCATCGACGGCAATCTTACCAAGATCATGCATGGGAGCAGCCTTGATGACATCCCTGCAGAATTCGGATGAAAGCTTAAGGATCCCTTCCTTAACGATCTCATCAACCAAGATCCTGACACCTTCACTGGTACGCTTAATATGTCCGCCCGTTGAATTATCCCTGCTTTCAACCATGACCGCAAGGCTCATGATGAGGTTGTCATGCATTTCAATGATATGTCTGGTCTTCTGTTCAACTTCCGACTGGAGTTTTTCGTTATATGAATCGAGAAGTCTGATATATCTTCTGTTCTCGGTATCATCATCAAATGTGACGATATAGCCGCGTTTATGGGTTCCGTCATACAGATAATTAACATTTACATTATAGAATTTGTCATTATCCGGATTCCCCTCAGGGCTTTTAAATGTGTATAAAAACGTATTATCGGAATGATCGGCTTTAAAACTGTCAAGATAATGCAGGATCTTTTTTTCCGACGGATCATATCCGAATACATCATCCACAGCTATCTTTTCGAGTCTCGGCACCAGTTTTTTTGCAACGTTGTTGCATCCCAGATACCTGTATTTGAAATCAAAGGAGATGTATCCAAGTTCGGTCTCCTGTACCATGGAATCGATGACCGTATCGGCAACATCATACAGGCACGCCCTGTGAGCGATCACCAGATAGATGATCTGGGCAAGAACATAGGACAGAGGAACCATATCTACGGGGCTTCTCAGAACCTTTGTAAAGAAATACCCGAAGACACTCAGTATGTCAGGGAGCACAAGAAGGGCTATGATGGTCCTGGGAACCTGCCTTTTCTTAAACCAGGAATATGCTATTGCGATCAGTCCGATGCAAAGATATACGATGGTGGTCACATAAAAGACATTATGCATCACGCCGTATTCTTTATATACATGCGGGATCCCGTCTTCGATCTCGTATCTGAAACTCTTATAGAACAGGTCGTTATAACCCGAGGAAATGACACATATAAAATTGATGACGCATATCAGGAAAAACCAAATGCTCATCCTTTTGTGAAGTTCAAACTGACACATATTGAAGATACAGTGAAGAATAAAGAACGGCAGAAAACATCCTCCGATATAGCAGACCTTAGCTGCCGAAAGAGTTGACCCCGTATCCCGGGCAAGGCTGGACATAAGATATCCCGCGTTGGAAAGAGGGATCAAAACAAAGATTATGGACAGATTAACATCAAAATGCTTATGCCATATGATTATATAAAAGGCTGAACACAATATGGATATTGCAAAAAGCCATCCGTAAAAAGTAACTGCCAACTTGGTAACCTCTCATTTTTTACCATATCTCTCCGGAGTCTTCGGCCTCCGAACCGCCTCCGTCTCCGGACCCGCCGTCTCCATCGTCTCCGAATCCGTAATAATTCTCGTAGAACTGCTGGTCTTCGGCTCTTTCTGCCTGAGCCTCTTCCTTCTGATCCTGAATATGATCCATTATCTGGTCTTCTCTTGATGACTGGTCCTGACCGCTTTCACCGTTCTGATCATCATTATTGTTTTCTCCGTCACCGGAATCCTGATCATTCTGGTCTTCATTTTCGTCATCGTTATTATCCGAATCACTGTCCTTCAGCAGTTCATCTATCTCATCCTTAAGTATCTGAGCCGGCTCAAAATGCCCGTCCTCATCATCTTCGTGGGCGCATCCGTCCTCAATAAGAATGGTTCTTGCCGTGATAAGTGTCTTCTCGACCTTTCTTGCTTCCGCATTCATTTCTTCCGAAGATTCTCTGTCAAAGAACTCATCCCACTCGTCATCTGACAGCTGTTCGATCATCGAAAGGGCAAGATTTACTTTAACGGGGCATTCCTTCTCATAAGGGATGCCGCTCTCTATGGCCCTGTAGTAATCGGCTTCGGCCTCTTCAAACTCGCCACGGCTGAAATGATAGTTTCCGATGTTATACCAGATCACATATCCGTCCGGAAAATTAAGTGTGCTGAGAGTTTTTTCCAGTTCATAATGATATATACCTTTTTTTGCTTCGAAAACATAATATGTGTTTGCAGACCATCTTATGATCAGAAACAGAGCACACACAAGAGCAGCTATAGCTCCGATAAGTATCGTGTACCATAGCGGCCTCGGAAGTATATGGATATTTTTGTTTTTACTGTTTTTTGCCTGCTTTTTTGCCATTTTTTTCGCGTACCTTTACGGTTTCCCTGATCCTTATGGCAAGTTCAAGCAATAGAAGCCCTGCCAGATAGGGAACGTATTTAAAATAGGTATCATGATATGTAATATAATCGTATCTTCTCTCGGTGATGGTCGAACTGCCGGCTTTTATCTCAGTGATAAGAGGCGTAAGGAGAGTGGATTTCTGACGGTGAATGTACTCCACTCCCAGACCGTCCGCTATCTCTCTTAAGTTATCTTCATCAATACAGGAAACGGCTTTTTCATACGTCCGGGTGTTGTAGACATCGCCGTATTCATCCTTCATGGTTCCGCCTTTTTCGGTGCCGTATCCAAGAACCGCTCCCCCGTCAACAAGGCTTCCAAGGGTTTCGTAGTTATAAGGCATCTCACCGGATCCGGTGACTTCCCCATCCGATAAAAAGAAGATGATGGTCTGTCTGTTTTCTTTTCTGTCTGATGAGATCAGCATATTCTCAAGATCGTAATACGGAGTGTCCATACTGCTCCCCTTCATGTAATATCTGTCGGGAGTCTGTATGGTCTTAAGGAGTCCCAGCACGGTATCTTCATCCTGGGTAAAAGGTGCAAGGACCACCGCCTTGTTCTGAAAACTGATAAGTCCGAAATTTGCACCGGACAGCCCTTCCATGATCTCGGTTATGTCGCTTGTGGCAGTCTTAAATCTCGTTCCCGAAGGACCGTCATTTGCCCACATGCTCAGGGTTGTATCAAGAACAAAAAGGACATCAAGATTACTAAGCTGTACATCCGCACCATGTTCTTCCCTCATTGGTCTTGAGACTATGACAAAGGCAAGAGCGGCTATGGCAATTCCCCTTACAAGGGCAAACGTACTCTTTATTCTGCTTTCTCTGCTTCTTATCCATATGAATACCATCACGAGAAGCGCAATGATGAAAACAATGATAAGTGCAGGCACCGGAATGACCGGATTTAAATTCCTCATCTTATTTTCCCTTTAAAAAGCCAAGACAAAACACGCATCCCGCCAGACTCACCAAAAGAACTATTGTTGCGGGAACAGGCATATCAGTCTTTTGCTCGGTGACAATATCATCAACGGTCATAGCCTCGTGAGACCTTATTTCCTCAACTATTTCGGAAACAGTATCTTCCCTGCTCTGGACATAAAGCTCTCCGCCCGTGACATTTACGGCTTCCGTCAATTCTTTTTGGAATCCCGCATAATCGGAATCGTCATACATGTAGTAATGTGCATCCTCTGAAGGGAATATGGCAAAAACCGTAACATCATTTTTTTTGCAAAGCTTGCTCGCTTCACCAAGTTCAGGGATTTCCTTGACCATGGAACTGTTGGCATTATCCGTTGAAAAGATTATAACCCTGGTCCTCGTGGAATCCCCAATGGAGGGGAAACTGTAAAGACACGACGCAAGGCCTTCTCCTATGAGAGAACTGCCTCTGTATGAATTGTTCACAAGAGTTCCGGCCTCTATATAGCTGAGCTTTGCGCTTATGTCGTAGTATCTTTCCTCCTCTTCCTCGCTCTCAAAACTGTAATAATCAGCATCACCGACTATGTCGTAGTATTCTTTCTGAAGACTGAAATATTCCTTTAATTCCTCAAGTCTTGTCACCACATAATCGTAATCATCAGTCATGGGAACAAATACAACGGATGATGTATTGAAGATCGTAATGCCGAACCTGTCGCCTTTAAGTTCGCTTACGACCTGCTCAAGATAATCGGCAAGTTCATAGTTAAGTTCATACAGGGAATATGAAACATCCATGCAAAGAAAGATATCTCTTTTCTGGACTCCGCTCTTTATGGTCTGAACCTTATAGGGTCTTGCTATCAGAAAAAGAGAAGCAACTATGGCCGTAATGATAAAGCCTTCTGTGATGAAGGTGAGGATCCTGCTCCTTTTATACAGCTTTTCGTATATGGGAAGGCTTTTTACTATGGACGCCGCACCGGTCCTTATCCCTCCGGTGAATTCCTTTTTATTGCGCGCAGGAATGACATGAAGAATGACAACTGCCGCGATCAGCAGAGGAATACCTATCTTAATGACATATGGATACATCAGCTCCATGTTTTCACCATCCATTTAGCCTTCTCGGCATCTGTCTTAAAATCAGCCTGGGTCTTAAGAGCAAACTCAGGTGCATAGCAGTTTTCGATAAGCCCCGCAAGGGACCCGAGTCCCATCTTCTTAAGCTCCGAAAGGGTAAGGGCTGTGACATTTCTTCCGGTCATCTCAGAAACAAAAGTCCTCATAACCATGCTGAGCCTCTGGTAACTCTCCCTCGTATCAATGGCTGAACCCGCAAGTTCAAAAGAAATCTTATCTATGGACAAAAGTGCCTTTTCCCTGATGTAAAATGCCTGAGGTTTATTAAGCACCTTGGGCTTTTCGGGCTTTTTCTTTTTAGGCGCTCTCTTAAAAACACAGATCATCACGAATAAAAGCGCAGAAACAAGAAGGATCACCCCTCCCAGGATCATCCATCCGGAACTCATCATCAGTTCCTGCTGCATTTTAACCGAAAATTCCACTGCGTCCCCTTTCGAATAGATCAAGCACTGTATCCACCACTTCGGAAGCGGTCTTTATTCTTCCAAGAACAACCCTGTTTCTTAAGGCATCCGTCTTAAAACGGGTAAGGATATTGTTTCTTTCAGCTTCTTCCGCCTTTTTTAGCCGGCGGCTTCCCGCAAGAAATCTGTCTATATATTCCTCCCCGATCCTGTCATAAACCCTGCCTCCGGTAACGGGAGCATCGTCAATACAGATAAAATAAACATCATTTCTCTCTGTCATCCTTGAAAGTGTTCTGCCATCCACAGCTTTAAGTCCGCTGATATCCGTGATGACAAAAACGATCATTCGTCTTACGGGGAAGGACTGGAGCATGTTCATGATAAGACCGTTCATATCGTATGAGGGATCATCAAAGACCAATTCGCCGTATGTCCTCAAGAGAGCCTCAACACACTGCCCTCCGGATCTGAAAGGAGTATTGGTTATACCGCTTTTTCCGGAACATGCAAAACCCACATCCGCTCCCTGTCTTCCAAGAAGGTAGCCGATGACCCCCATGGACATCAGTGCGATATCCGCCTTGTAATCACCCTCCGGGGTGTCGGCATCCATTTTCACACCGGTGTCACCAATTATCAAAACACTGTGTTTTTTTTCCGCAATATACCTCCTGACCAGCAGCTTGTCCGCTCTGGAAGAGGATTTCCAGTCTATTGACGTTATGTCATCACCCTGGGAATATTCCTTGAGATCATCAAATTCAAGGCTTTTCCCACGGTAAACCGAATTATACCCCCCGTCAAGTATATTGGTAGTCTTGCGAGAGGTATAAAGCACTGCGTCTTTACTTATTCTGGCCAGATATTCGTAATCAAGTTCCATATTAGGGCGTCTTTAATGTGGATGTAATGGCATCAATGATGTTCTCAACGGTAACCTTGTCGGCAACTGCTGAATAATTAAGTGCGATGCGGTGACGAAGGACCAGGTGGGCCATCTGCTTTACATCATCCGGTACTACATAAGTCCTGCCGTTTAACAGTGCCGTAGCCTTGGCAGTGCGCATGAATGCAATGGATGCTCTGGGGCTTGCTCCCATCTTCACATAAGCAGCCATCTGAGAGCCTAAAAGTCTCTCAGGATTCCTGGTCGCGGTAACAATGGAGGAGATGTACCATTTGATGCTCTCATCAACATATACATTTCCGGTAATATCCTGAAGTCTGTCCACATCCTTTATAGTCATTACGGGAGGCTTTTTCTCAAAAGCATGATTCTCTATTCTGTTGAGTACCTCAACCTCATCTGCTGCAATGGGATATGAGATAACTTCCTTTATCATGAATCTGTCGGTCTGAGCCTCTGAAAGGGGATATGTTCCCTCCTGCTCTATGGGGTTCTGGGTAGCTATTACAATGAAGACATCCTCAGGCATGTTATAGCTCTCGGTACCGATGGTGACCTGGTGCTCCTGCATGGCTTCAAGCATTGCAGACTGCGTCTTTGCAGAAGATCTGTTAACCTCATCAAGAAGAACGAAATTAGCAAAAACAGGGCCAAAGACAGTGTCAAATTTTGATGTCTGCCTGTTATAAATCTGGGTTCCTATAATGTCACTGGGAAGAAGGTCCGGTGTACACTGTATCCTGGAAAATTTTCCGTCAACAGCCTCTGATATAGCCTTTGCTGCGGTGGTCTTGGCAAGTCCCGGAACAGACTCAATGAGAATATGGCCGTCTGCTAAAATGGCCGTAAGAAGTGATGCCTCAAGACTTTTCTGTCCCACAACCACGCTTTCGAAATATCCGGATAATTTGGAGATCATCTGCTGGCTGTACTGAAAATCTTCCTGAGACACCTTTGACTGATTTGTATCGTAAGGCATTTTCTTTTCCCCTTCAGTTGTTTTTTAATACTTGCATTTTACCACAAATATCACTGTTCATAAAGAAAAAATGACCTTTTCCATGCCATTATATTCGTTCAGAAATTAACAAAAAAAGATGCCCCGATTTCTTGACTTATGTCAAAAAATTGGTCTAAATTTACAGATGTGAGGTTTGATATGGATGACATCAAGAATACAAATACAAAGGTTGAAACCGAAGATAAAAATACAAAAACACAGGTTGATACTGATAACATAAAAATACGTACACAGTTTGATGATGAAATTGTTAACGAAAAGGAACCCACCCCGGTAGAACGTTTTCTTAATCTCTTTAACAGGTTTGGGGATCTGTTCGTTTTAAATGTCTACTTTTTTGTAACATGCATTCCCATCGTTACCATAGGCACTTCTTTCACTGCGCTTTACACCGTCACCGCCAAAATGGTCAAAAATGATGACGGTCCCATTTCCAAGGAATATTTCAAAGCTTTCAAGGCTAACCTGAAGCAGGGAGTGATCCTGTGGCTTATAGACATTGCATATATCACCCTTATGGCCCTTGAATATTCCTACACCCTTTATCACAATGACCAGATCTCAAGAGTATTATTCATAGCTGTGGGAGCTGAGTTCTTTCTCTTTGCCCTTGCATTTCCTCTTCAGTTCCCCCTGCTTTCAAGATATGACAATACAGCGCTGCGCACAGTCTTTAATGCGCTGGTTCTTGCTTTTTCGCATCCGCTTATCTGGTTTAAAATATTTTTCATTTGGATGCTTCCTGTAGTATTATATTATATGAGCACCAAGGCTCTGGTTTACACCTGGTATCTGTGGGGACTTATACTGACGGCACTTTTTACGTATCTGTGCTCAATGTTTCTTGTTAAGTTCTACGCAGAATTAGAGGGGGAAGGCGAAGAACCGGCCTAAAGGCATATTTGAGAGGACAAGGGGAATGACAAAGGAAAGAGTCAGGGATATTCCTGAGAAATTCAGGCAGCCTGATGACTTCACTGGCCGTGTTGTAAAGAACAACAAAGAAGTTGTTTCTTTCAACTCGACCTCACACATCAGGATATGGTACAACAATCAGTCGGAAGGCTATGCACTTCATTCACACGATGCCTTTGAGGTCTGTATCTGCGTGGAAAACACTTATGAGATCCACGCAAACGCAAACAAGATCATATTAAAAGAGGGGGACATACTGATCATACCCCCGCACATTCTCCACGAATACATAAACGACCATTACGGAGTAAGGTTCATATATCTTATAGAGATGAATGATTTTTACAAATCTCACGATTATAAGGTGATAGAGCCTCTTCTCCTTAACATGTTCATCTGCAATTCAGAAACATGTCCGGACATATATGAAGCCGTCTACAGACATTTCATGAATATGAACGATGCATATTTTGCAAATGATAACTTCTGGGAGACAACAGTTTACATCAACATGTTCAACGTTTTCAAACTGATATCCCGGCACTCGGAATATAATCTGCGAAATGAGAATGTAAATCTCTCCCAGTCAATAAACCGCATCAATGCACTGCTTAAATATATAGACATCAATTATTCCGAAGACATTTCGACTGAGCAGGCTGCGGAATATACGGGTTTTTCAAAATATCATTTCTTAAGGCTTTTCAAACTTCAGACAGGATATACATTCCACGATTATCTGTCGATCAAAAGGATAAATATCGCACAGGAACTTCTGATATCCGATATGCCGATCACTGAAGTTGCGTTCCAGAGCGGTTTCAACACTCTTCCTTCCTTCTGCAGGGCATTCAAAAAATATACAAGCTACTCTCCGACGGAATACAAAAAGCTGAGACTTTCAACGGAGCAGCAGGTCGCCAATCTCTGAATCCGGCTGAGTGACAGCTGCAAAACGACTTAACAAAAAAGGTTACCCGCGCTTACGGGTAACCTGTTATTTTTGTTTCTTACCGACATCAAGTCATCTCGACTTTCGTCTCGATGGGTTATGGTCGTCAAATCTCGCTCGTGCAAGCACGGCTCGATTTTCCTCGTCATTTTACCATACTACGATTAACTCTTGACGCCTCCGAGTGCCACTCCGGCAATAATGTATTTTGAGAGGATTAGGTACACCACAATGAGAGGCAGAACAGTAAGCGTAAGACCCATGTAGACTGAACCGTATTCAGTCTTGTAGATATCTCCCCTTAAGAGCGATACCATTATAGGCATCGTATATTTCTTGCTGTCGGTAAGAAGTACAAGGGGGGTAAATAAATTATTCCAACTATTGACAAAACAGAATATTGCCTGAGTTGCCATAGCAGGTTTCATAATGGGGATAACAATGGTATTGAATATCCTGAACTCTCCCGCACCGTCTATTCTGGCAGCCTGGACTATCTCCATCGATAATGCAGGTACAAGATACTGTCTCATG
>ODAI012862061.1_pt1 | contig 16880 bp, 13 predicted proteins | sample 1539321 | NCBI WGS metagenome assembly ODAI01 (sample SAMN02144231, study PRJEB22623) | gut metagenome | biome: sheep rumen | host: Ovis aries | place: New Zealand | reverse complement strand
ACATCCCAATGGAACGTGCCGGAGTCGCTGTACCGCGCCGTCTCCGATTGCAGCACATAGACATAGCCGAACGTCCTGTTGTCCTTGACGAGACGGTCGATACAGAGGACACGCTTTGCCTTGCGGTTGATGACGATGTTCCGCCAAATGACGTTGGACGGCTGTGTGTGGTGGGTTGGCGCGAAAGTAGTCTGGTAAATCATACTTGCTCCTTCGCTGTCCACCTCGTAGTCCGGCAGCAAACCGATATATCCGTCGCTGTGGAAGGAATAGGTGTTGTCGTGTCCGCTTACTGCCTTCAGTTCGCTTACCTTGAAAGGAAGGTCCTTCTGTACGTCTTTTGCGAATTCCTCGCTTGTGGTTGGCCTCTGCATCGCACAGGCGTAGAGGGCAAGTAATACTATGTAAAAAACAGTTCTTTTCATTCTGTTCTTTTTCAAATTTGCTGCAAAGATACAATTTTTTAGCGGGATATGCAAGTACATGTACGCTTATACTATGATTTTTATACCAAAATCACACGCTTTTCCTATAAAATCATCTCAGATATTGCACGCTTTTCCTATATTTTGTGCAAAATCTATCCCCTTACATATAATTTACTACTCCGAACACTACGTCCATACCCCTCTATATATAGTCAAAAAAGAGGCAAAATCTATCACCTCATTTGCAACTTTTTTCATTTTTTTTGAGGAGACTGCAAAAGTTTGCACGCTTTTTCTATGATTTTTACGCAGTTTCTATCCCTCTTACATATATTTTACTACTCCGAACACTACGTGGCACAGCATAAAGCCGGCGGAAAAGAAATAAAGAAGTTTTCTGATAATTAAGATTTTAGTGCGTTGTTCGCCTCGCTATATTGTAGCGGTCAATCAGCCACTCTCCCGCCACTATCAGACATGGCACAAGAAAGGTCGGTTGTTATGATTCATTCATAAAAGTGAAAAAATAACGCGGCACTTGTAATTAAGTGTCGCGCCTTTGTTATATTACTATTTGTAAACTTTAATCAGGCAAACAAAGTCTTTATATGTTTTAACCTTATTTGACAACTCTGGTATTTCCGTTGGATTTTCTGTCAAACTTCCTCTCTTAGGTAACATTTGATACAAACTTAAAAGATATGAAATCTTGACAGCATAGTTTACATTTTCTATTTTTCTTTTTACATATGCTTCATTCAAAGTAGCAGTAGTCAAACCAACTACATATCCTTTACTATTAAATAATGCTCCACCACTATTACCGGGTTGAATAGGAACTGTAATTTGGTAGTTTCGCACATCGTCTTCTATGCCTGTTGTTGCACTAATAATGCCATTTGTTACTTTATAATTTTCCCCCATCGAACTTGTTAATGGAAAACCAATAGTAAATACATCTTCCCCCACATCGGCTTGAGTTTTGAACGCATATGGTGTACTTATTCCCGTGTAAGAAGTGTCCGTGATTTGCAATAGTGCTACGTCGTTTTCTTTATCAGAAAGGAGCACTTTTGCATTATATTCAATTTGCTCCACACCATCAGTAAATATTACTTTGATTGCGGATGCATCAGAAATAACATGGTTATTAGTTCCGATTATGCCTTGATTATCCATTAGGAATCCAGAACCTGTTCCTGCCAATTTCAACTTATCTGGATCTTTCGGAGTTGATTTGTCATTTGGCTTTCTAGAAAGATTAAGATTAGGATATAACTTCACATATTTTTCCTCATTATTCTCTCCGAATGTAAATGTCACGAAACCTTCATTGTATGTAGCAAACACATCCCAAGGTGTTGATTTAACACGAGGAAGCCACGACCCACTATAGACATCAACGACAGCAGTTGGTTCTAATTTACCTTTCATATCGCCTTCATGCCATAGTAAATACTTATCTCCAAGATAATATACATCATAACCAAAATCTTCATTTTTCATGATATACAATTTATATTTAGAAGAAATCGCTTTATAAATGCCTTCTATATTATCTGTTTTTACAGAATCCAAGTAAGCTCGACAACTTTTGTTGCTGATGTTTGCTTTAGGATAATTTGGCTTTGGGGACTTTGATGCATCAAAAGCATATTTCTTTAATTCACGCTTTACATCGCCTATACATAAATCTATTCCAGCTATTAATCTTCCTCTAAATGTAGCAAATTCAGATGAGTTCAAAGCAACGGATTTTGTAACTGTATATACGTTTTTATGGTTGCAATTATAGAAACTGATAGATACTTTTAGCATATCTCCGTTTCCAGCAGTATGAGACAAATCTAAAAATAAGTATGCAGCTTGGTTTTGAGAATAGTCTTCATCAAAATCTTCTGATAGATTGTCCTCTGTATAACATGGCATTCCCATCTTTGTCATGCGACCACAGATGTATTCTTCAATCGTATATCTGTCTCTAGTTGTAGATGTTATGTTACCTTCTTTATCGGTATTTGGATATTCCAATGGATACATAATGATTCCTTTGTAACCATCAAATTTCCCATCTCCTGCATAAATTGACCAACACGTCAATATTGCAATAAAAACAGAAATTAATTTTTTCATAAATCCAGTATTTATTTGTTGTTAAAATATAAAAAGTGCGAGTTCCTTTCGCGCAATCAAGGCAGCCCAGCACGGAAGCCTTCACCAGTTCTAAGAAACTCACACAAGGTGTAAGCATCTATTACGAACTGGTAGGCATACCTATATGATATGCTGCCGTGTATTATTTCTGAGCACTTATATCCGTTAAGTTTGCTGGGCTTTAGATTAGCGCGAAATAATAGTAATGCTTATTTGTTTAATATGTTTATTGCGCAACGCTTTGCGCGAGGTTTGCAAAAACCTTTGCGAGCGCAAAGGTACTGCTTTTTTTTGAATTATGCAAATATTTAAGTATTTTTTCTATTTATTTCATCGTTTTTCTATATAAATTCTCTGCACTTTCTTTGCTTATTGTCTATGATTTTTTATCAGTTTGGTTCTTCCTCGATTATAGCAAGATGTGGACACTTCATTTCCAAAAGTTATATTATCATTCTTGAATTGTTTTTGCTGCAAAAGAGGTAATTTGTCAACACCATTATACGGAGAAATATACCATTTCCATGGTTGTCTAGAAATATCTGCCTCCAAATATATAATCCGAGTTATTTCTTTTTCTTTTTTATAGAAAATAGTGTAAAAAGCATTCTTTAGTTCCAATGAGTCTGCCACTTCTGGTTTCAAACAAACATTTAATCCCTTGCCTTGTGATGGAGCAGAGAGATAGATCACACCATCGAGCGATTTTCCTTCATCACTATTGTGTAAAAAGTATTCAAAGAATCCAGCTGTAAATTGATATAATTTAGAAGACCCAGACTGAACTAATAAATCAGAGAAGAATGTAGCTAATTCTATTTCTTCTGGAGTCATAAATGGTTTAACTTTTGACTCCCATTCTTTCTGTATATTTGCAATCTCATCAACTAATCCGTGTTGGTATTGATTAGAAAAAGGCAAAGCGGCAAGACGAAGTTGCCTATGACTTTCCCATATTCCAAATGTAATGTCTTTACGTTCTTCATTTCCTTGAAAGATTTCCAATTCTTCTATAATCGTTAACCATGGAAGCTGTCCTCCTCCTTTATCTCCGGGGAGGATAGATGCATAAAACATAGGATGATGCTCATGAGATACACGACCTATAGGAGCGTAATCTTTAGGGGGATAACTAAGTTCGCAACGATGCATATATAATAAGTCATTGCCAGACATAATCCTTCCACGGAACATCGGGACACGAGGAGGTAAATCTAATACCAGCCACGGAACCATATTAGCATATTTTGCCAATATTGAATCAAAGCGTATCTTGTTCCATTCGCCTTTTAGCATGCTCTTCAATTCTTCAACATCAGACATAAGATGAAATTTATATTGACCATAAAAAAATTACTATTATTTTCCGACAATACTATACTAAAATAACAATATCATCAATATGTACGAAGTTTATTGATCTGGTTTAGAAATTCTCTTTGGACGTGCTTCGCAATTTTATAGCGTTTGCGCATGTACCAATCAAAATCTGCGAATGGAGAGATTTGCTCTGTTGTACACCTCAATCAGATTGATCTCCTATTGTAATTTTAGCCATACCCTATATTTAATATCTGTTATTCACATGCGAATATTGACATAGTAATAGGGACTTAAAAATCTTAGTACCGGTTTCCTTATTCTTTAATTATCATTATTTTTCGTATCAAATCAGGAAGTTCACTATGCTCATTATACCATATTACATTGATTCCGAATTCGCGCAACATCTTTTCCTGAACATGCCAATGTTCCTGATTTACTTTTACGCGCTTATCGCCTTTTAATGCTTTCCTCTGCATGAAAGCAAAATGGGGGCATTGATTGATATCGGCTTTTGATGGTCCTTCATCCGAATATGAGAAATCTAACAATCTTCGCAAATTTGGATCCATCATTGATAAACCGATAAAATAACATGTCATCGTATTCATTGAGTACAATTGCACTACATTTGCCCAGTTATGATTATTGCGGTATAAATCATGATAATCTTTTTCACTTAAAATTGGAGTTGATTCTATCGTTTTCCTTTGGGGTATCATCCCATGGACATGATATATCTGAAGCCTCTTAGATGTGTCTCTATTCTTGCCATAAACGGAATTATATTCTTTATACCCCATCTCATCCAATCGATTTTCAATCAAGTCGTCATAATTATATGTCACAACATTTGATATTTTCCGCCCAGAATCATCCACAATCGCTTCACAAACGGCATTTACTAAATCCGATGAAGATTTTTTAGTTTTATAAAGTACTTTTTTAATCCTATTACGATATTTATCTCCATCTGCAAAGCCGTTATATGCATATCTCCCAGCGACTATATTAGAATTATCACAGGCTTCTAATATCGCTTCCATATTTGTATCCGACACATAAGCATATGGTACTTCATTTTGACTTTGAAAGACACCTTTTAGTAATTCTTGCCATGGAGGGAGTCCTGCATCTATTGATACTCCAGCTCCTAGAAATAAAGATACTCGTCCATTATCAAACGCCTTTCGTGCCTTTTTTATCAAACTTTCTTTTGTGTCTTGTAATTGTTTAAGATACTCTTTCTTTGTTCGTTTAATTTTCCGTTTCTCCTGCTCTGTCAATATTTTCTCGCGATTTTCAATAATATTGTCTGCATGTGTAAAAAAGTCTGATACGTTATAATAGATAATATTGGGTTGTATTCGTATTCCTCCGTCCTTGAGTTTACGACCTTTCAAATGTTCATAACTTATGATTACGAATGTAAGCGGCTCAGTCTTATGCCCCATCTCCCATCTTTTTAACGTTTCCTCGCATTTATATATCGTATCAGGCATCATACGAGCCTTTAATTCTATAGCAGTTTTGTGGGACCAACCAAGTAATCTACATCCAGATGGTAACATCATATCAAATACGAACTTCCCATTGCTTCCAGATATTTCTGTCTGGAAGGTCAAACATTCGTTATTTTCCATACAATAGGCAATTCGATCACTTATGTCTATTTCAAGTAATCGTTCGTTATTATGTATGATTGCTGCATCTACTTCATTTGTGGCCTTTACGATAGTTTCTCCGCTATTTCCTGTTTCTCCTAATCTAATAGTTCTATATTCCTTAACAACTTTTTTCATAAGAATCTCATATTATATTGTAATACTAGTCGCTCTTTTATATCTGTTAATTTATCGGAGTTTCTCTTATCCTTCAAACAAATCGTCCATGGTAACCTCTTGTTGCACAATGCCGGAGTGGATTCCTTCTGCAACTCCATAAGTCGTAACCATCGTTTGAATTACCGAATATTTGGTTTTTGTTTTTGCTTTGAATAATTCTATTCTGTCACGCAAATAGTCAGAATAGGTGCCCGTCATTTGATACTTACCTACAGCAAATTTCATTTCGCACACATTAATTACTCTGTCATCGCGCGAGATAAGCATATCTATTTGTGCGCCTTTTTCTTCTGACTCTTTCGGCGCCGTATATCTCCACGAAGATATATCCGTTCCAATGCCGGAGATACCTAATTTGCGTTTGATAGCATCGGTATGCAACATGCACACCAGTTCAAAGGTACGCCCTTGCCATGACTCTACGCTGTGCGACATGTAATGCTTGCTCCACCATTGTTCGTCCAAAGAATTATTCCCATGCACATATTGCAAATAGAACAAGGTATAGAAATCCGAAAGACGATAAATAGCATCCTTAACGGTATTCCCCATCTGGTTATATCTCAAGATAAAATCGCATCGGTTCATGTTCTTGATAACTGTAGTCAGCGTTTTCCCGTCAATATTCAGACTTTTTCCTATTTGAGTGCGCGTCAAGCCCTCTTTATGATTGGCAAGGAGCTGTGCAACCTGTATATACCGGTCTGCACTGGTAAAGAGCGCATTAAATAGTTCGTCAAACTCAATATTGAGAATCGCATTCCGCCGGAAGAAGAGTCGATCGACATTCTGTACAAGGCTTTGCTTGGTGTCCAACAAACTCCAATAGAAAGGCACACCGCCAAGAATCATATATGCCTGCACGATTTGGTATCTATCCCATGCACACTTGCGTTCGCGCAGGTATTGCTCGGTTTCCTGTAAGGTAAACGGACGCAGGTATATATTACTGGTGATACGGCAGTGCAGTCCACCTTGGTTTTCTATCAGATTGTCCATCATCCAACTGGTTGCACTACCACTGGCTATAAGAAGAATGTCCCTTCGGCGTGCTGCCCAACCATTCCAGAAATTCTCAAACTCTTCGACAAAATCAGATTGTGGTGTGTCAATCCAAGGCATTTCATCGATAAAGATTACTTTTTTCTGTTCGGTTGGCAGGGACTCAATATGCTCCACAAGGGTATCGAATGCTTCTGACCAGTCTTTGAACTGAGGTTGCTTTGGTAAATGCGCATAACGTTTCATAGCTTTTGCAAAATTACGCAACTGCTTCTTAACGGACAACTTATGTCCTCCTACATAGGAAAAATCATACTTTCCGTGGAAGAATTCATCTACCAAGAATGTTTTACCCACACGGCGGCGACCATAGACGATGACAAACTCGGATTGTTCGCTGACAAGACATCTTTCCAGTTCTTTGATTTCCCGCTCTCTGCCAATAAGTTTTTTCATAGTTCTAAAATTTTGCGCAAAGGTAGTGATTTTTTTTGAAATACGCAAGAAAACGGATGTCTTTTTCCCCAAAAGTTGCATTTTTTAGAGGATTTGGGGAAGAAGCGCGAAGATTGAGATGGGATTTATTCTCCAAGCAGCCACTCTGCCAAATCGATGATTTGGATACCTTGATAATCGTATTTCGGTACGCGAGTGCGGGCGATACTTCCAAAAATCACATTTTTTTACAATTTGGAAAGTCAAACCCGCTACAAAGGTACTCTTTTTTTGTTAATTATGCAAGAGTTTGTTCGCTTTTTCTGTATTATCATTCTAATATATACCTCTTTTTACATATAATTTACCACTCCGAATACTACGTGGCACAGCATAAAGCCGGAGGCAAAGAGTATTGCAGGGAGATTCTTTCGGTCTGTGGCATACAGCACAAAGGCTATGCACGGAGGCAGGGTCAAAAGCCCGATAACAAGCTTCCCAACAATACCCGAATAGAACAGACACCAGCCTGTATAGTACGCCGCCAGACACGCTATCACACCAATAATCAGAGGCGAGAGCTGCATTTTACCGGCATTCTTGTTTTTAACCATACACAGACTTGCAATCATCAGTACTTGCAGCGCAGCCCCGATGGTGTCTGTTACCGGTGTGACGGATACCGTTCGCAAGATGTCGTTTGGAGCCGGCACACCGAACCAGAAGAGATTAGGTATCATCACTAAAACGAACAACCCCAATGCCCATGCGTCAAAGCCAAATTTATATTTCTCGGTTATTTTCATTCTTTTTCAGTTTTTGTTTGTTTTTTTTCCCGACTGGCAGTCGGAGCAATGGAAGAATATGCACGTCCTATCTGTTTTATTCCTTGCCATAGCTCATGGCACTGGTCATGCTCTTTGTTTATTCTGTTTCTTTTCGCAGTTGTGCGATGATGAAGCCGCGGAGGATGGAATAATACTTTCCTTGCGCGGCAGCGGTGGAGTTCTCACCGAAGAAACGCCGGTTGGCGCGGTTGAGGTTCTTGGCGGCAAGTTGCTTGTATTCGGCATACTGCTCCTGCCAATAGGCGAGACGGGCTGGGTCGGAGAGTTCCGCTTTCGCCCGTTTGGAGCACTCGCCAAAAGAAGCAAAGGTGGCGCGCTGGTTGGCGGTGAGTTTCTTCTTGTTTTTGTGCAAGGGATAATTACTAATGACCGTCTTGCCGTGACGGTTGGTAACATAAAACTCGCTGTCGCCGGTGAGGCGGCCTTGCAGTTTGTTCAATAAAATGTCCAGTTCAGCTTTTGCCATTGTGGTTGGTGTTTTTTAGATCGCCCATATATGGTCGATGCTATGGGTATTTTATCAGATCGCCCATATATGGTCGATACTATGGTTTTGGACCGAGGTTCTACCGTTGTTGTTCCGAGGCTCTCCCGATTCGATTACGTGTCGATTACGTCTCGTTTACGTGTCGTTTACGTGTTTTATAGCGGATTAATAACGTTTTTATATGGAGGGGGTGATGATTACACGCCAGGAACTGTCTTTTTCGTTCTTCTCGACGTAGTTCTTTTCTATCAGTTGGTTGACTAATTTCCGTACAGCGGTCATGCTAATGCCCAGTTCCTCCGTCATGTCCTCCAGTGTCAATACAGGCTGCGTCCGCATCAACCGTAGCAGTTTGGCATAATTCGGCGTACGGAACTCAATCATTTCTCCGTCATACCACCAGACGTTTTCCTCTTTGCGGGTCACAAAAAGATAGTCATTGTAAATCTCGTTGGCTACCAGTTTATGGAAATACTGCACAAAAGGCTCTATGTTTTCAAGGGAAGCATGCGCTCCCTGACTCGGGACAAGACCTACATTCAAATCTGCCTGATGAAGCGCTTCCAGATATTCCTGTTTCTTGCGGCTGCGGACCACAATCATCGGCAGACCGTGACGCGAAAGAATATAATTGACGAGCAATCGCGCGATACGTCCGTTGCCGTCCTCAAAGGGATGGATGCGTATATAGCGATAGTGGAAGAGCGCCGCCAACTCTACAGGCGACAAGCGCCCCAGTTCCTCCTCGGAATTGTACCAGTTTATGAGATCGGTCATCAGGGCAGGCGTTTCTTCCGGCGAAGCGTATTCAAAGCGGTCACCATAACGCGTAATCACACTATTCGGGCGGGTCTTGTATTGTCCGGCATGGATGGTGTAACTGGTCTGTATGCCTCCGGGGAGATTGCGATAAACGGTGTAATCCTCGCGCAGAAGTGTCTTGTGCAAGGTGCGGATGAAGTTCTGGGTGAGGGGCATGTTTGGCAGGTTCGCTTCTTCGCTCATCATCTTCAAGCCGACATTACTTGCGGTCATTTCCTGCACGTCTCGGACTGTGGCTTCGCCGACAATCTTACCGAACAGCAATAATATCTCCGTCTGGCCATAGGTCAGGGTATTGCCCTCGATATGGTTGCTGTTGTAGTTGTAGTCGATTGTAAAACGGCGACTCAGCCTCTCGCGGTCTCTGTTAGAGACAGGCTGAATCCCTTGCCACGCTTTGATTGCTTTCTTAAAACTGACTTGCTTCATAATTCAATTTTTGATTAAAAGGTTACAGTAGTGTAACCATTTCGAGTGCAAAAGTACTGCTTTTTTTTGAATTATGCAAGTAAAATCGTTCAAAAATGGAAGAAATCTGCGTTTTTTGCGTAAGAATTATTCTACATACGTCACATAACTGCCGCGGATGCATTTCCATGTGCCGTTGTTGAGGAGGAAGATATCGTCGCCATAGACGCCGGAGATCTTGTCGCCTTCTTGGTCCACGGCGTACCAATACGAGCCTTGTTTGACACAGAAAAAGCCGTTTCCGAACATTTGCGGAATCTCATAGGAATAGGTTTCTACTTTGCGTCCCGAACAATGGTAGATGTCCCAGTAGCCGGAAGAGCGCTGAACGGTCACATAGCCAAACGGGTAGTACAATATCTCCTTGCCGTAGATGCCGCTCACAAGGTCGCCGTCTTCGTCAGCAAGATACCATGTATTGCCCCGGCGGACGCGGTAATAGCCGTTGTAGAGCACGTTGATCTCATCGCCGTAGAGGATGGAATAGCCACCACGGTAGATATAAACCCTCCTGCCGGAGAGGCGGACCTGACAGCCGTTGCGCAGGTCCTGGTAGTGCCCGGTGCAATACTCCGGTTTGCGGGTAGTCATCTCGTTGTTCGTGTCCTCAAACCAGAGGTCGTACTTGTCCGACACGACATACTGCGCGGACATCGTCAGGCTTGCCATCAGAGCAAAGCAGAGAGTAAGCAGTTTGGTTTTCATATGGCGATGATTTATAATGTGATACGTGTTTGTTTATCTATTACAAATCGTGTGCCAAAGCCGCTACTGCGGCAAGAAAATCAGTTGTCAATAGGAATGAAGCCCGCCGAGAAGATATGAGACGCCGAAATAGGTGAAAAGCACAAAGGCAAAACTCACAATAGACAATATATGGTAAAGGACAGCCCATGACTCGTTGTTCATCTTGAATTTAGCCTTCATCAGCGGCAAATGCAGCACTCCTGCATACACAAACATCGTAATCAATGCCCATGTCTCCTTTGGATCCCAACCCCAATATCTGCCCCATGACAAGTTTGCCCATACGGCTCCGATGAAGATACCGATGGTCAGACAGAAGAGCGCGGGGTACAAGAGTACTTGCGAGAGGGTCATGAGACTATTTACCATTTTATCATTTACCATTTTCCCATTTATTTTTTTTACTCCGATGTGAACTAACGCGATGATCCCGTTAATCATAATGATAGCAAAGAGCGTGTATGCCAGCATGATAACCGACACATGGATTCCAAGCAGTGGTGTTTGCAGCACGGGTTGCAAAGGCGGTTTGGGCGTCACCACTTTGGTCATGACGGCAGCCAGTGCAATGATGATGGCTATAAAACAAGTCGAATACAGACCGCTTCGCTGACCGAATACAGATTGCTTGAGTTTCGCACGGAAGATAGTGTTCTTCTGAAAGAAGAAACCAATCATGGCAATGAGCAGCAGCGCATAGCCGGTATAGGTAATGCCTATTCCCCACGGGTCATAATTGTAGGACAGTACAACCCCCATTTGGTCGCTGTCGTAATCGGACTGGCAGAACCGCCAACCGTGGTATTTGAGGGGCTTGTTCATACGAATGGTGCCTTCGTCAATAGGCATTTGACCGTCACTACCCGGTTTGTTTCTGTCCAAGAGCCGGAGTTCCGTCACGTAATCCACGGGCGTCTCGCCGTCCTCGGCATAGACTATCTGAAAATCCCAGAGGAAGAGGGATACCGACTTATCATGTGCCGTCAGCGTCTGCGCTCTGTCTGCGCGCAAGTGCACTTCTCCTTGTTCTCCGAAGAAATGCGTTACACACGCTCCGATAAGCATGATTATCAGAGCGATGTGTAACAAAATAGTAAAAAGACCGCTGCGCTTAAAGACAAAAGACCGCTGCGCTATAAGATTTTTCATATCAGATTGCGTTTATAAATGCAACGATTGCATCTCTGTCTTCTTTGGGTAAGTTATAGAACTGCTGGGTGGGATAGTATGCATCGGATTCGGTACTATATCCGTGCCACATAATCGCCTCTATGACATTGCGTGCACGGGTATCGTGCATGCGTGCTTCATAGGCGTCGCCGGTAGCTTTTCTATGCAATCCGCGTCCCCACAGCGGCGTAGTACGGCACCAGCCGGTACGGATATCGTTCTCCATGCAGAGTTTATGCTGTACCATGTCGGTATAGGGCCAGATTTTCTGGTTGGGGTGTCGCGGCAGTTTGCCGTCACCTGCTTTGAAGAAGCCGTTCGGGTCACGTACCTCGTCCGGACCGGTAGTCCAGGTAGGACGGTGGCAGTAGTCACAACCAATCTGGGTGAAGAGTTCCTTACCACGGAGAACTTGCTTGTCGGTCACATTACGGGCAGCCGGAACAGCCAGACCGCGGTGCCATACCATGACCTGGGTGAACTCATCATCGGTCATCTCGGCAGGAAGGGTCTTGGAGAGGAGGTATTCGCGGATATTGCTCTCTGCATCGTCTGTATGCCACTCGGGGTGCTCCTTATTGGGATCGAGTTTGGCGATATACTCCGCAAAGCCCGCTTGCACCTCGGGGTCTTTCGACGCATACTCGGCATAGATCGTCCCGTTGAGGTCCAGATAGTGGTATCTGCGGTCGGAACGGTTGACATTGGTGATGTTCCAGATAGCGTTCGCACCGGCTGCATCTTGTAGCGGACCGCGGGAGAGGGCGTAGGTGAAACGCTTAGGGCCCCACTGGGCATCGTTCTTGTAATAACCGGTCTGCACCATACCTCCGGCATAGATAGCAGGGTTGAGTCCGTTCTTGAGTTTGCCGTCCGCCTCTTCTTTGGCGTACTGGGCGATGATGTCCTCGTCGGTGATGGCATCGAGGAGTCCGGTACCATACACGCCGATGGTGTTCTCCAGTTTAACCTCGTATCCCTCGCTCTCCAACAGACCGTCCGGATCACGGTAGCCTTGGTTATAGACATAGACTGCTTCTTTGGGCATGTGTACTTCGGGGTAGCGCAGTTCGTAGGTCTCGCCGTCCGCAAACTTGTTGCCGTGCTCATCGGTGGCGGTCTTCCAAGTCACGGTGATCTGGTCGGGATCGAGCGGAGCCTTGAAAGGCGCAGCGCCGAAGAGCTGGGGCATACCGGCGAGCCAAGGCACATACGCCTGTGTAGCCGGATTGATGACTACGAGGAGGGTTCCGTTGCCCTGGTGCGCAGCATCGTACTTACCCGCCGGCACAGAGGTACCATGGGAGTAATTGGGGTGGCAGTGCTGGCAGGAGGCGCGTACATAGACAGGACCCAAGCCGTGCTGACGACCCGTTGCGTTGGTCACAAAATCTTTCTCGGCGATATTATCACCTTGTGAGAAAGCGATTCCCATACCTGAGTTCTCGGTTGCGGGCGTAGGCTGACGGAACGCCATGGAAGAGGTAGTGGTAGTAGTACCCAACTGACCGCCGGTGTAGTACCAATCCGGCAGATCGGTCTGAGGGGTAGTCCCTCCGTCCGGATTACACCCCGCAAATACTATGGCTGCTATAGATAGCAGGAAAATAGATGATTGTTTCATAAGATTTTTCGTTATGTCGTTATGTCGTCATGACGAGAGTTTTTACTATAATTATTCAGCGAGGAGGGCAAGAACCTCTTTGTCCATGAGATCAGCAATGACCTGCACTTTCTCGATAGCGGTCTTAACCTGCGTATTGTCTTTGGCGGTGTTCTCAAAGTCCTCGATAGCCTTAATGGCGGTGATGGCGTCCTCAATAGCCTGACGAACAGAGGCATCGAGTTCGGCATTCTTGGAGTAAACGTAGTTAGAGATAGAGTACTCACCTGTCTTGGTGCCCTCGTAGGCGTTCTTGATAGAGATGATATTATCCTCGAAATCGGTGGTAGAGGTGCAGCTGTACGGGCTCTCGATATAATCGCGCTCCTCCGGAGTGGAACTGATATAGGGGTTACCCATCTTGAGGTCAGCCACCTCGCCGGCGATATCCACACAACCGGAGATAATCTCCTCTGCAGCCTCCTGGAAGGATACATAGATAGACCCCGCCTTGCCGGCATTGATCATCTGTGCACCGTACTTGTCCTCGAAGACATCTACCTCGCCTTCCTCCAGAATAGCCATTTTTTCCTCACTGACCGTACCAGCCCAGCAGTACTCGAGCAGGATAGCCTGTTGAACCAGATCCTCTACAATACCATTCAGATAGACTGCTTCCGCATGGGTAAGGTTGGTAGCATGCGGTTTGCCGGTACCGACGGCACGGCCGTCTTTCTCAACCGACTCAAAGAGCAGGTACTCGCAGGCATGGAAACCTTTCAGGGCGTAGCCCAGCTTGTCGCCAACGTAGGCACCGCCTTGTTCTTCAATGGCAGCCATACGCACAGGGTCGTTCAGCAGGGCGTTCATCGCGTTGAAATCAAGCGGCCAGGAGTCGATATGCGGGTCGATGTTGTGGGCTGCAGCCGGACCGTAGAGGAACGCCTCGGATTGCTCCCAGTGCTTACGCATAGCACGCCAAGCCTCGCCGGCCTTCTTCATGGCTTCCGTGTACTCGTAGCCACCCTCGACGCTAATCAGAATGTCGGCGCAATGATCCCGCAGGTTGATACCTTCGTTCGCCATGGCGGAATAGGTAGCGATGACAGTGTTGTTGACATACGGTGCCATGGCGCGCTCCAGCGCCTGCTCCTTGTCCGATTTGACATCGGTCTTTTGGTTGTTACATGCAACCATCGAAATGACGGCTGCGGCACATAGTGCGAATTTGAAAATCTTGTTCATAATACTGTGTTGTTTAATTATTAATGTGTTAGTTGATAAAATCCTGCATAGACTATACCGACGGCGAACTGGGGCTCGTCGTTATAGAGTTTGCCCCGCGTGCCATCCGCCCGCATACCGGGTTTGAGTATGCCGTAGGAGAACTCCGCCTTGATGCCGATCTGCTTGATCGGGAAATAGTTGATGCCCACGGCGGCACGGTGACGCCCGCACCAGGAGTACATATCCGTAGGCTGGCCGTCGTAACGGAACATGGAATCGTAGTAATCATAGCGGGAAAAAAGATAGAACTGCTGCTTTTTCTCTACAAGTTTGCGGTTAAGGGAGAAGAAGTCATAGCCCGCCTCAAAACCCGCAGCGAGGGCGTCAGAAGCCACCCATTGCTTGGAGGAAACAGAGCCCTTGCGCATGGAGATATTATACTGTGTGATCGCCGCGGCGTCGGATAGATGACCGTACGTAAAACTGCCGCGGAGGATGACACCATGGTCCTTGTACTGGAAATCAAAAGCTCCGATGGTAACGGTACCTTTGACGTCCTTATAGGCAGAGGCGTCCAATTCTACATTGGATTTGGAGAGGGTGTTGCGGAACGAGTTGCCGCAGTAGCCGCTGAGGGACAAGCGTAACCCTCTAACACCAGTGTAGTCCACACGTGCCGCTCCGGCAAAAACGTTCGCTAACTTAAACTCATACGGGCTTCCGGCACCGGGTTTGATCCAGTTCTTGCGATTGAAACGGTCGCTGTCCAAACCGGGAAGAAACATCGCCTGATAGTGCCAACCGTTTTTAGTAGAACCCATGAAAGTGAGCGCTACTTCGTGCCAGGTAGAAGGTATAATGGTGAACTCGCCTTCATTACGATATACCCCGAAATACTCGGTTGATTCATGGTGCGCGTTCAGACCTCCGACCGGAATGACCTGCATACCGGCACGGATGATGGCATAGCGGTTAAAAGCTTTCTGGAGCCAGAACTGCTCCAGCGCTACCTCGCCGCCGCGCTCGATCTCGGACTCATACTCGCCGCCTTCCTCCTCCTCTATCTCGACAGCCGACTCGGTACCGCCGTGCTCGAACTCTATCTCCGTACCAACGGACCAACCTTTGCCGAAATCGTAACCCAGATAAATCACCACGTGCGGCAAATCGAACTCGCCATAATGATCGTTGGCGTATTTCTCGGGGTTCTTACCGTAACGGAGGTAGTTATTGGAGTAGAAACAATGTTTGGCGGTCACCTCGCCGTAGCCGCCGATCGTGAACCGACGGGTCTTCTCTACTTGCGTAGGTATAGTGTCTGCTCTAACTATTTTTGGGGATACGGAGTCTTTTTGCTCTAATCGCTCCACCCGTTTGATCAGCGCCTGCAGATCCGCAGCAGAGACTTTGATGGAATCTTCTGCGGATACCCTTAATGCACACGAAATCAATATAAAAAGAAAAATGGTTGCTTTGGTTCTCATGACTAATTCTGTCTCAAATTTCAAAGTACAAAATTAGTCATTTTTCCTGAAAGCGGCAATACCTAAATGTTGGGAAATACTTTGATGGTCATTTCGTTGTTTGTGTCCTCGAACCAGAGGTCGTACTTGTTCGCACGACATACTGCGCGGACATCGTCAGGCTGGCCATGTTTGTCTATATGTGCAACAAGTCATGTGCCAAGGCCGCTACTGCCCTTATTTTGCTATCTTCTCATTTTTGACGATGACCATACCTACCGAACAAACGCTTGACTGCGCGAAGTTAGCTGTCTCAAAATCTATGGCTACGAAGTTATCCATTAGTAGTCCTTCTATATTCTTTTACCCTAAGTCAGCAAAAATAATCCAGTTTGGAGAATGGTAGGTCAACACACCTATGGTCAATATGCTGCACAATATGAGCACAATCCATAGTCTCCAGTGATTCTGCACGAACGGCGCTGTCCGCCATCGTTTGGCAATGTGGATGGCGCCAAGCATACAAGCGATATAAATGGCGATATCAAGCAGCATCAATTCATGCCGCACAAATACCCAATAAGAAAAAAACGCCATGACTATAAGCGGCATCACTGCCAGTCCTCCTAATACAGGTGCACCTATTTCACGAATGTCGCGGCGACTAATAGTAAGATACAAACTCAGCAACAGCATTGGGTAAAAAACCATTTTCATGTGGGCCATCACACTCTCTGCTACGGGAAAGAAATAGCCCATAAAATGGTTGAAGAACGGCACGTGATGCACAAAATGCATGCTTGTACCAAAGACTATCAGCAATATAGCTGCTATGATTGTTTCTTTGCGGGTCATGATT